>JAEAMG010000891.1_pt1 | contig 28058 bp, 17 predicted proteins | sample 8958741 | NCBI WGS metagenome assembly JAEAMG01 (sample SAMN16933256, study PRJNA681125) | bioreactor sludge metagenome | isolation source: anaerobic bioreactor treating anionic surfactant - SDBS | place: India: Bengaluru | collected 2019-02-28 | reverse complement strand
TCTATGGCGAGCATTCTCGCCCTAAATGGGTGTCCGGAATCAGTAGACCACTACAAGCATCCAAATGGCATTCCGATAGCAAAAGGCCCAGCCTTGCAGAAAGCGAAACATGCGAGATGCTCTGATCATATCAATCTGGAGCCACCGTCATGCCCGACCCCCGCCGAACCCTAGCCGACACAAAGCCTTACATGTCCATGCCTTTTCCACTGCATTTCTACATCCGCAGCCTCAAGCTGACCCAAACCGCAGAGGCTGTTTTCCAGTTTCACTGGGCAAAAGGCTACATGGCTGGAAACTGGAAGTCGCAAGTGTCGGTTGAACACGTTGCACGCTTGCTTCACATCAGTGCGCCCTCGGTCAAACGTTCATACGCCACGCTAATAAAGCTTGGACTGATCCGACGCATCAAAACGGGCTTCAACGCTGATACGAACCGCCCTAACGTGACCATTACAGAGGTGCTGATCCCGGCTGATGTCGCGGCGGAGCTGCTCTCTGCACCTGTTAGAGCCAAACCACAGCCTGAAACTGGATATTCCGCACCTGCACCCGAATCACCGCAAGGTGAAAGGGAAGATAAGGTGCCAATAGAGACGCTCAGATCTGCGAAAGGCCACTCCAACATAGGGTACTACGACTACATCAGGAATCAGCTTCGTGAAAAGCTTTCCGAACGGCTGAGCGGAAGCGCCTTGGATCGGATCATGGGAGAGATGCTTTGGGTAATACACAAGAAAATAGACTCTGGTGAATCTGCCCGGAAGACTCTCAACATGTGTCTCAAACGGTTCAAATGTAACCGGTGGCACACCCCCTACGACATGCCAGAACTATAAAGCCGCACGCTGTGATCGTCTGAAAAGTAGCCGCCTGCTTAGGGTCGGCTTCAGACTGCAGAAAGCGTACCCTGGTTCGGCGTCCGCGAACTTTTTTGCTCAACGGGGTATGTCATGGCAATGTGCCAAAGCAGGCAGCTTTTTTCAGTTATTCCGCTAGGGATCACGTGTGATCCCTAGCTAGAGATCATCGATGATCCGCTATAAATACTTTAAAGAAAATAAAATATATATACGTTGTCTGACAGGACGTACTAGCTCTGACCCAATCGTGTCGCCTGGACTCAAGAGCATCCCGGCCAGGAAAGGAATCAATCCACCTAGCGCAACGACTCCACCATTACATCCGGCCACCACTTCCTGGAAGGGACCGCTCTACCCTTCAACGACGAAGCAGTATGAAAGTACGGATGCATTCCGCACACCGCAGTTCAAGCATCGGCTTTGTTTGTGGCGATTCAATCCACCCCCAGCGCCTTGAACACTGCATCCACCGGATCCGCATAGAAGCTAGTCTGGAACTTGGTGAACAGCTCAGCCGGGATAGTCGGGATGTCCATGGCACTGCTCATCGGCAATGCCACCCGCTTGCCGCCCGCGTCGAAGGTGACCTGCAGGCACTCGGCGATGCTTTCCACAGGAGTAATGCTGCCTCCTAGGCTCATGTCGCCAAGCACCACCATCTGTGGCTGGGCTGGCCTCCCAAGGAGGCCTGAGGCGAAGGCCACCAGGCTGGGCAATGCCATATGGGTGAGCGGTCCGGTGTTCTGCAGTTCGACCACATGCAGGTGGAAGTCATGGTCGAGGACCTTAGCCGAGGCGCTGATACGAGAAGCATTGGCCTTGAAGTAATCGAAGGCGATCTTCACTTGCTCCCTGGCCTGGGCTGAATTCCACAGGCCGGAGGTTGCCAGCTTGCCGCTGCCCTTGGTGACTTGCAGCTCGATCCGGTACAGGCCCGGCATACCCTTGCTGCTCAAGCCAATGGTATGGATGAAACCCGGCTTGCCTGGCCCTTCAGGGATCAGCCCACCACCGCCCTGCTCTCTCACGGTCACGAAGCGCTCTTCGAGGGTCTCGTTGTCGATGTAGCTGAAATGCACATCGTAGAACTCCATGCCGCCGATCTTCTTCAACTGCTCCTTCACCCGGCGACGGACCTGCAGGGCGTACTCCAGGCACTGGCGTACGTCCTCCTTGGTGAACTGGTCATGGGGATAGAGCAGCTTGAGCAGACCGGAAACGGTCTTGCGCACCGCAATCACGTCACGCTGGTTGAGGTTGTTACCCAGTTTGAAGTGCCTGTCGATGGCGTCGGCGAAGCTGCGCTTGCGCATTTCGCGGAAGAACTCCGCCAGGTAATCGACGATCAGGCCGTACCTGTTGGTGAAAAACTCCGGACGCATCTTCGGGATTTCCCAGCCAGGGATGTAGGCGTGGAAACGGTCGAAGAACGCTGAATCGATCATTTGCTCCGGGAAGGGAGCCAGCAGGTGGCTGGTCTTCACCAGGGACTCGACACTCTGGTTGATGTTGCCGACGAAGACCATCGAAGCCGAGGCTTCCATCTGCTCCCGACCTCGACCGAAGGAGCCGGAGGCCATGTAGTCCTTCATGATCTGCACGCCGTCCTTGTCCTTGAAGTTGATCCCGGCAACTTCGTCGAAGGCCACCACATCCCAGAGCCCAACCAGGCCGATGCGCCGGCTGCTCATGTTGTAGAAAAGGTTGGCCACCGTGGTCTGCCCGCCCGACACCAGCATGCTATTGGGCGAACATTCCTTGTAGATGTGGCTCTTGCCTGTGCCTCGCGGGCCCAGCTCGCAGACGTTGTAGTTGTTCTCGACGAAGGGAACCATGCGCGCGAGCAGGTGCCACTGCACCGATTCATCCAGGGTAGACGGCTCCATGCCAATGGAGCGAATCAGCGTCTCGCGCCACTGTGCTGTGCTCAGCGCCGCCCGGCCGGCGAACAGCTCCTGCATGTTCATGTTGGGCATCTGGATAGGCTTGAGCAGGTTCACGCCGAAGGGCGATCCTGACTGCCCCTCCTCGTGATAATAGCTCAGGGTCGCGATGACCCAGATCCCTCCGACCAGCAGCTTCTCGTACTCCTTGACGATGCCTGCGCAGATTTCCGCATCCTTGATGCCCAGGTTGCTGAACGATGCCTCGTAGCGGTCCTTCTTCTCATTCAGGCGCACGGTCACCCGGTCGATCACCTTGTAGCTGCCGCGCTCGCGCACCAAGGATTTGACCTTCTCGGCCTCGTCCGGGCGCACATAGTTCTCAGCCAGTACCGTCTTCACGTTGCGCAGTCCCTGCTCGATCACCTCGGAATCGTCCGAGGCGCAGTACATGCCGAGCAGGTACTCCAGTACGTAGACCGGCACATTGGCCCCTTCCTTGATCAGCTTGGTCAGGTCCTTGCGCACCACACGCCCGGCGAAATGCTCGTTGAGCAGCTGGTCGAGGTCTTTATCCAGTTCGATAGTCATCCGTTTGCCTGCTCTCAGAAGAAGTCGTCGGTGAAAGCCAGATCGATGGTGACGCGATAGCGCTCCAGCTCGGTGTTCAGGTCCTTGTCGCGGATCACCAGGAAGTAATCTTTCTTGCGGTCGAAGTCACTGCCCGATAGCGATAGCCGCACCTGCTTGAGGCGCTCGTTCATCGAGTCAGAGGCACAGTCAAAGGTCACCACCTCCTCGCTGGAGATCATCCGATCACCCTCGTAGATGGCCACCGCCACGGTCACCGGCAGCACCTGCTCACTGACCGATTCGGTCTGCATCAGATCGAAGCGCTGGATGCTGTTGACCATTTTCAGCACCGATTTCGGCGAGATCACCCCGACCTTACGGCGGGTGCGCTTCTCGGCCTTCTCGCCGCGCAGCTGGTTGACCGTCAGCACCGGCACCACCACCTCCTGCGGCATCGCCCCTCCATGCACGAAGCGCGCTCCACCGACGAAGTGGAAGCGGTTGGCCCCCTTGGGAATCCAGAAGCATGTATCGGACTCGGTGCCCGCCGTCTGGCGCGTCGAACCCGACCAGACCTCCTTGACCTCCGGCAGTGCGTGGCCGAGCACATAGCGCTTCTTGCTCTTGAACGCCCCCTCGGGCTTGTCGACCAGTGCGGTGCGGTCGGCGACCTCCAGCCGGCTGCGCTGGAACAGGAAGCCATGGTCAGCCGTCACCAGCACCGTACTGGTATTGAAATGCATGAGGATCTTGCGGGTCAGCTCGGTCAACTCCTCGATGGCTGTCTCCACGTGCTGGAAGGTGTCCGATTCGGACGGGCCACCGCTGTCGCTGCGGTCGTCGATCACGTTGTGATAGACGTAGACCAGCTGCTTTTCCCGAAGCTTTTCGCGCCCCTCGTCACGCGACCAGGCCTTCACCTCGTCGGCGGTGACCGCCATGCCCTGGTACTGGGCCAGAATCTTGTCGCGCTGCGTGGTGCCGGCTGTGGACTGGCCATCGACGAACAACGTATCGCCCGCACCTTCCCGGTATTCGAGGGTCTTGTGGGGCAGCAGCGAGGCCATGCCCAGCGAGGTGTAGCTGGGCACCACTCCAAGCTGACTGGCCAGGGTCGCCTCGCTGTAGCGCTTTACATTGATCCGCTCGCGCAGCTCCACCGCTGCCTCGTAGCGGAAGGCGTCACTGATGATCACCACCAGGCGCTTGTTGCGCTGCCTCTCGAACTGCGGACGCACCCAGCGCTCGTAGAAATCCTGTTGGTTCGGCACACCGGCGATCTTCCAGTGCGTCAAGCGCTTCTCGGTCTCGACGCAATCACCCCAGTTGCGCCCCAGCTGGTCGAGGTACCAGTAGGCGTAGCATTGCTCAACCTCCTCATCGAGCTTCTTCAGCAGCTCGACATGGGCACGCTGCGAGGCGGCGATGTAGCGCCGATAGGCGCTATCGAAGCGATACAGCTCGGCCTCGTAGGCTTTGTACAGCGCCTCGCTGGTGGCGTAGTGGAAACCGGCCGCGAACTGTAGGCGCAGCCCGAACAACTCGATGGCTGCCGCCAGGGCGCCGTAAAGCAACCGGTACTTACGGCGGATCTCATCGTCCTTGTGGCGTGAGGCCCAGTAGTTATCCAGCCGCTCACCGATGATCCGCGAGAACAGCTCCAAGTCGCGCGGGGCCGCACCGGGAATCGCCAACGTCAGGTCGATGATGATCTGCCGCTCCACCGCCTCGAAGGTGGCGACATTGGCCAGGGTTTCCAGCGACAGCTCGCCGAGCTTGTCGTTGATGCGCAAGGCCTCGCCCACCCAGGACGACACAGCGTCATAGCTCTTGTAGAACCGCGAACTGTCCCGCCAGCGCGACAGCAAGGCACGAGAAGTAGCCCGGGCGCTGGCCGACGAGATGGCGATGGCAGAAGCCCAACTCGGGACGTCGGAAATGCTTTCACAAAAGCCTGTAGCCAGCAGGCGGATCAGGAAGTGGCCGAAGCTGAACGGCTTCTCGCCGCTGAATTCCTCGGTGCTGGCGGGGTAACCCACCTCATCGCGCAGCGCCTGCAGCAGCGCCGGCACCAATTGATGCTGGTACAGCTCGTCGATGACCGGCGGATTGTTCTCCAGGCCCAGGTCGTCACGTACCGTCTGATCGGCCAAGGCGCAGAGCAAGTTGGTGATATCGCAGGCCGATGCACCCAGCAGCACGGCGATCATCGCCAGGTCCAGCTCCTCGGCGGTTACCGTCGGCTGAATCAGGCGCTTGAGCGCCGCGACCCGCGCAGCGCTTCTGAGGAAGCTTTCCCGACGGGCCAAGTGCTCGCGCAGGCTCATCTGCTGCAGGCCGAGCTCGTTGAAAATCATCGACACCTTGTCGGCGTAGAAACTGCGCGAGTACAGCTTGATGTCGAGCAGCCAGTCATACTCGGCATCCGGCTCGGCGCAGGGGAAATACAGCACGTAGCGCCCCTCGGTATCCTCAAGCTCAAGCTTCAGCTTTACGCCGAAGGTGGACTCATCCTGCATGTTGAGTACCTGCACATCGGGCAACTCAAGGTTATCCAGCACATCGACAAAACTTTGCTCCGGGTCGTACCAGAAGACGAGGCGATGTTTTTCGACGTAAAAAGCCTGGTGCAGGGCCTGGGTTAGCTGCTTGGAGTCCATCCGGGAAATTCCTTGGCTGCTCAGAAAATAAAATTCCCCTTGCGAGGATTTGTTACCGGCAGTTTACCTAAAGCGCTGCAAGCAATGCCCAGCAAGAGATGCCGCTTGGGTTTTCCTCATTCATTGAGAGGCTAGATGCATAACCACCCGCCCCTACCAGGAGATGTTATGCGTCATTCGACCGTTAGCTGTCAGTGCTGTGGAAAAAATCATGGTGTCGCGCGCAACGTACAGACGAGGACTGTTGAGGTACGAGCCTACCAGCAGCCATTGCCCATATTTTCTGAGCGAAAACTCGTTTATATAATTTTCCGCATTTTAAAATTGGTGAGGCTAAATATATCAAGAAGCAGATGACCACCCCAAACCTTATTTAGTTGCTTTCGATTACTTGGCGCTCTCTTGTGTATTCTAATTTTATATTAAATACGGTCAGCAGTTGAAGGGAGGCTGATTGATTCGCCACAACAAAAATCCAGCCGCTCTCATCGTTTATTAGTATCCTGGCTCTATCGTCGTTTTGCCAGTATTGCTTGACTTCGCTCGGGCTCATTTCGCGCCACAGCATTGAGCCTGCCATTGATAAAAGTCTTTTGAATGGGTGGGGCATTAGTTTTCCAGATAACTCCATCTCTCGCTGAAAGTACCTCCTGACAGCATGAAGCGACATTCGAGCTTGGCCAATTCCCTTGATATAGAAGAGAGAGAGAGAGATTAGAAATTCATCAAGATTGTGGTCGCTGAGGCATGCGCCTGATGAGCTTCTGATTTGGCCTGTAAAGGACGCTGAATGAATTTGAATACAGGGAAATCTCATATTTAGTAAACTCCAGAGAAATCCCGAGACAGGTCCGGATTGAGGCGTGTATATAGATTTCCGCAGCTCTACGCTGTTTGTGAAAATTTCTATTGATTTTCCATCCACATCAAGCCAGTGGTTACGCAAACAGACCCAGAGATCCCGCAATATAGTATTAAAGTCAAGATTGTTGTTTTCCCATGACCCATAGTGGCTAGATTTTGGTGTACTGGCGTCGTCTTCGCTATAAATCCGCAGATTATAACCAAAATGAGCTTTTTTATCTGTTGCGCTTACTTGTAGAGTTAGAAGCGCTTTTCCCAATGCATGATATTTCTTGGATGGAATTGACTTTAATCGTGGCTTGGCTATGTCTGGGTATATGCCGGCCTCCCCGCAGCAGCACTTTTTTATTATGGTTAGTGCCGAGCTATAGTATTGCGCTTCTGATGTTCTGAACAGCGCGATGAGAATATCGGCTTGTGCAATATTTTTGCTCAAAATTATTGCGCAGGAGTATTCCGGGAAGAACTTGAGGCGGAAGAACCCATTTCCCGCATAACTTTCTGAGTCTGATAAAAAGGTGTGGAAGAAACTTTTTTTATTCGCTTTTTCCGCGGCAAGAAATGCTTTAATGATTTCTTCTTCGTTTAGTGGCTGCTCGCCCTGGCGCCTGTAAAACTTTGAAGCCTCATGATGCAGGCAGGAGAAATAATAAAACTCGTCAATATTTTTAAGAAATAGCCCGTACCAGCGGTGCATACTTGTAAATGTGGCGATGCCGTTCTGCGGTGGTTCGGTTATTTCTGGGTCAGCGCAAAGACTAAATGAAAAGTTGAATCTTGATTTCAATAGCTCAACTATTTTCCTTTTTTCACTTAGTTCTTGGGGTATAAGTGATGGGTTGACTGCCATTGCAAATGCATTTGCATTTGTAAAGCTAATGCTGTTTATTCCGTGCGTGCGCAAGGAGAAATCATATCTTGCTATGATGATGAGCATCATGACTTGGGCGGCCGCAAGTGATCGCTCCGAAGCCTCATCCGTGAAGCTAAGAGAGTACTCGGAAGTTTTTTTCCTCTTATAAAAGCATGAAACACCAGATTCGGTAGCTACTGAGTAAATTACTGTCATCCTATAATGGCTCTTTTTATTCAGCAATAGTGACCGTTCCAACCGCAGCCACATGCTCCGCAAGTGCAGATGATCCACTTGCAGGCGATACATTCCAAGTCGATTGAGTTATCAAGCTTTCTGTGGCAGTTATAGCAATGAGTAGTTCTGTGTTTTTTTGCTTCTGAGATTTTTGAAGTACCCTTGTAAGCTTTTCCAATTTTTCTAATAAATTCTCTGTGAGCGTTATGAGACTGTTCTGATTTTTTTCTGCTCCATGCCGCTGAATAAACCGTGTATAGCTCTGGTTTGCCTTCTGCTAGGCCGAACGGATTATAGTAATTTCCGGAGCAACTTTCATAGAAGGCGTAAACTGAAAGCTCTCTAAATAGATCTATTTTTTCTTGTAGTTTGCTTAACTTGTTTAGCGCTTCCTCTTTTTGCGTTTCATTTAGCTTGCTTAAATATTGTTCTTTTGCCATATATATAGGCTGAGTCCACTGATCCCAAGACTCGAAGAAGGCACACTCTTTATCGCACTCAATGAACAATAGCTTGTTTTTTATCCCTGCAGCGTTGCATGGGATATTTCGATCAAGAAATACCCAACCTCGTGTTGCACTGTGCCCCCACCAGTCCATTTAGTTTACCCTTTAGATCTGGTTCTATTGTTATTTTCGTGCATAGTTTACTTGATGTTGCAGTCTGGCGCGGTTATAGCGATTTTAGGCAGCTCACCGATAAAATAAAGACCATCCCTTAACATGGTGTTTCTGTTGTTTATGAAAAATTCTTCTAAATATTTGCGAGCAATACTATGGACGCCACCAGGCTCTCCTTGCGTAACTATCCTTAGCGTGCCGCTTCCTGCCATTTTTGCAAGGTATGAAAGGAACTCGCTGTCCCAAAACTCCCCCGCCCCCCCCTCCCCAAGACTGTCGCCGCGATGGAAATACATCGCTAGATTTATATCCATTTCAAGGAATTTTTTGTTATGCCCTCTGACCCAGTATGCGTGACGCTCGATGTCGGCATGAGTGAACTGGTAATCGCAACCTTTATTGTGGGCTGAAACAGAGCATTTCGCATCGTCAGAAATCAGCGAAAACCTGCGTTGAATTGCTTTTATTTTTTCATGGGGAAGACTGCCGCACTCAAAAAAATAAAAACTCGTGCAAAAAGGCAGTCCTATAATGGTGGGAGTTAATAAATCGTACCCGGCTGACGGATAGAATAAAGCGCCATAATCTTCAAGTAGACCTGTTGGGCGATTGAGCAACTCCCAAGCCTTATATATTAACCTGCGGTCAGATTCGGTACTTAATACTGTCGGCGGAAGTTTTTGGCCATTAGGTAATTTTATTTCGAATGTAGAAAAATTGGGCTTTAGAGCTTCCACGGCTGTTTCCTTGTATTCCTTTTTGAAGCATAAGGTATGTACCAGAGGCTGCCAGCTAATCGGTGATAGTCGTCATGGGCTAGCTTTCGGGTGTGGATGCACGCAAGGTAACTGCTTTCCAGCTGTATTTATTCTTGACCTTATCGAACGACATGACCGCCATTCCTGTCACATGACTGTCAGGCTGAACGTTCGCTATCAGTGCTGCCGGAACAAATATCTCTCTGTTGACAAAGCCGAAACCTTTTTCATTGACTGTCAGTGGGCCATTGAAAGTACAGATATCAGCGGAGCTGAATTCCTGAATGATCTCTGCAGAAATGATCTCCTTTTCCTCTGCGTCCATGTCACAGAGAACCTTTACAAAGGTGCCAGGTAGAGGAATTTGTCGTCCCGGGAAAACGGCCTTGCGCGCAGAGATGACAAGATCTCGCGCGATGTAAATGTTCGCCCCTTTGTTGGAGGCGTGCACGGACTGCAGTACGCCTTGGTAGTAGCCTGGCTTGGCGATGGTATAGAGGCTGGCGTTCTCTGCGAGCTTCTTCAGCACGGCATCGAAATCACTGGTATCAATCGCAGCGTCATACCATGAGTAGGACGTCAGCTTTACGATATTGTCCTTGGGCGCCCAGTTGTTCTGGCTGTAGATAGCTAGCAGTTTGACTAAGGCTTTGGAAGCATTCTCGTAAGCCCCCGTTTCCGCGAAGAGCTCGGCAATCTCCACCAACCCCGGAATGCTGAACTTTGGATCATGAGCATAGGTCAGTCCCGAGGCGATCAGGCAAATCGCCTTTTCCGGCTCGTCCGCATAGGTCTTAGCCAGACCGAACCAAGCCCAAGGCTCTCGACGCTTCTTTTTCAATACGGACAGGTAGGAGTCTCTGGCGCGAGAGAACTCCTCTACTGTGAAATATATACGTGCCTTGTCCCATTCAAGCCAAACTTTTTGCTCTGGGGAATCCTCCGCATGGGCGTCTGCATACTTCAAAAACCCAGTGACGCGATTTGCAGGCAGTAAGCTGACCGCCCCCTTCATCAAAAAATTGGCGGCGACCATACGAGCCAGTTTCATCACAACGCTGGGGGATTCACCTTTTTCCGAAACGAATGGCTTGTGATCACTTGGCGTATAGAGCTTTCTGCCACTTTGCAATATGAATGCACAGAGTGGCTCGCAAAACTTTCCAGTTGCGCCAAACAGATTCCATAGCCTGAAGTCGATGTTGTCACTGGGAAGAGCGAGTTGAAGTGTTGTGAGCCGTGAGGCCCAAAGGTCGATTTTTGCCTGTTCATGAGGCAAAGGCGCCTTTTTCTCACGGGATTTGATGGGCTCAAGCAAAGGTTTGAGCGCTGCATAAATCACCCAGAATAGTGAGGTCTTCATGAACTCATTGCTGGGCTCACTCTCCAAGGCTTTCAAGCCGACCTGCCAGGCACCTTCGAAGTCATAGCGTGATTTATGTTCACGAATTTCATCAAAAGCACTCATGCCGAGACCACCAACGCTTCTTCCAATTGTTTAATAACGTTCTCAGAAGAGGCTTTCAGAATACGCACCGAACTGATCACACCTTCCTTGTCGCAATCTACCTGAGTCTCGACGGCTTCATCGTCGATGGCCAGCGTCAGTTGCAGTCGATAGTTCGACTCCCTAGCCTCCACCAAGCTAAAGCCCAGCATGCTGATCTGCTCCTGCAAGGCATCGAGTGCTTGCCCCAGGGTTTCACTCTGCGGCCTAAATGGCTGGCACAACAAAGTTCTGATGGCAGCCTGCTCAGGCTGACTGCCATCGACAAAAACCAGATTGCTGACGGCAAACTTCTTGTCGTAATGCAGCCTTAGCCGCACGTTGGCCGTTGAACCCCGATGAGCAAGCACCACAACGACCTGGAGGTCGTACTCGCTCCAATCCGCGATGCTCCAGTCTGAATCAGACAGCCGTTCATGCATTGTCAGGAACAGTGCAAGTAACTCAATTTTGGAAAACCCCGGCGGGGTGCCCAGCAAGGCTTCCTGCTCTGTAGGCTTCCGGGTTCTGTCGTAGAACAAGCCCCGCCTAAGGGAAAGGGGGCCTATTTTCAAGTCATGGGCGCGGCTTATACATGCGTTGCTCAGCGGCGTGAGTACAGGCATCTGACGAATAACGCATTGTTCCTCCGCCAGCACGGTAGCTGTGTACAACCAACGGAAATAGTCGGCGTTATTGGCTGTTGTACTTGAGGCACTACGCGCCGCGTTGACCCAGACACTAGGCCAGCGTCTGCCCTGAGCGCGATGCAGGGTCATCGCATGCGCGGGACGAATGAGCGCGGCTGATAGATAGCCATGACTCTGCAGGATCTGATATTCGAGCCGGTCGTACTCGGCTCTTGCCTCCTTGTAGCCCGGACTTTGCTTAGCCGGAAGCTTGGCTTTCAGCGGCTGCAGTAATGATCTGCCTAGCTGCCTGGCCAATACCTGCAACGCCAGGTACTGCTCGCTGGTCACCTCCGGGCGATCTGCCTCGAAGTAGTCCACCAGATAACGGAAGCGCACTTCACCCAAGCCAGGTAGGCGGCAAATGGCGAATTGGAAGCATAAGCGGATGGCCTCCTTGCGGCCACGCAGCTCGACAAAGTGGGTTTCAACGGTGTCGTCAACCGAATCGACCAACGCTAGCTCGCCGGAGCTAACCCAGCGCAGCGCCTCAAGGCTGGAAGATTCCTCAGTCGATGCAAGGATGGGCGTGCGGTTGTAGAAGTCGATTCGGTCACCAGCAGCCAGTCGTGTTGGGCTGGCGTGCCCCAGAACCCTTCTTTTTACCGCTGCATTGAGCTTGCTGTTCTGCTCATGGGTGGCGCAGATCAGAATGGACTCGGCTCGTACATTGCTGACATCAGGAGTCCAGTTCCTGGCATTTCCTGCATCGAGAATTTCAAGGCGCTTACCCGAGAGGCGTGGCAGCTTGTTAAAGCAGTTCTTGTTCAGGCTGTCGGCTAGGTGCGCCTGCATGTGTTTGAGTGCATCGTCTTCATCCATGACGATCTGCTCGGTCAGCGCGCAGTGATTTACTGTCAGCCCCAACTGCTCCAGCATGGTGCCACTGACTAGGCTGCGCTGCAGGGAACCTCTGGGCATCTGATAAGGGTCGCCGATGATCACAAAGGGCGTCTTGGTTTTGGCGATGACTGAAAGAAAGTCATGCAGCAGCCGGCCAGACCCATAGCGCCTGTCACCGATCTCAAACTCTTCATCGCTCAACAGATGAGCATCCACCAGAACCGGGATCCTGCCCTCTAAGAACAGTTCGTCCCTGATCTCGTGAATGCCGATCTGGCGGTCGTCCTGCTTCTCGAAGCGCTTGGGCTGATGGGTGTACAACCAACTATAGATAGAGGTCGGCTGCGCCAGAGGATGCTGGTAAGTCGAGGAGATCCGCACGCTAGGCGTCAGCAGTAACAGCTCCCGCCTGGCTTCAACCATGGCATCCACCAGATGAGGGAACAGGAAGCGCTTTCCGGTTGAAGCCATACCCGTGACGCGAAATACCCCAGTGCCGTTCTGCAGCCAGCTGCAAAAGTCATGCAGTACCTCTTCTTGCCGAGTGGTCAATCGGCAGATGGCATTATCACGAATTGGCGGGTGCGCCAGCTCTCGGGTTGTGGGTATGCCGGCGGGTACAAAAACCTCAAGCCCAAGTTTGCCGACGATATCTTCAGTGTTCTCGGGCGAGAGCCTGATTTCCCTGCTGACAATAGCGTCAAGATCCCTGACGACGGATCGGCTATCGCTGATATGGAACCAGGGCTTGATAGACCCCGGCAACTGTTGCCGATCGAATTCGACCTTACCCTGAAAGGCTACCAGTGCGGCCGTGTGCCGCCAGTTGCATACAGGGTCCAGCTCCGCCAGGTTGCGGCTCAGAAAGTCGAGCATGGCCCCCTTGTTGAGGCGTAGCTGGCGCAGCGGATTGATACTCGCGCCACCCTTAACCGTCACGCTATCGCCCGTTTCGGCTCTGCTGATCAGCCATGGTCCCTCTTCGGAAAACTGAAGGGCTCCGCTGAACTCCTTGAAGTCGATGATGATCAGCGCGTTGGGCTTGATCACCATCGCATCCAGCTCGCGGCTGCCCACAAAGAAGTTACCGAGCAGGTACCAGTCCTGCTCAGTGGCTATGCAATGTTGTTGCAGCGCGTCAAACAGGTCGTTGAAGGCCCTGTTCTCGTGGGTATGCTCGAAAGGCCTGCCACGGAATGCTTTTAATGCCACCGTTCATACTCCATATGCGATGGTTGAGCGCTTCAGTCGTTCGACTTGTCACCGGTTACAGCCTTCACCTCGGCCAGCAAATCGCCAAATTTTCCGTAATTCACCTTCACCCCGTCATCCAGATCCAGGCTGATGCGTTGGTCGGCGCAGTGGCGGAGTTTTTCGTCGAAGGTGGCGAGTTCGGCTTGTTGGTTGTGCAGGGTGGTGAGTTCCTTTTCCAGGCGTTTCTTCTCGGCGGTGCTGGTGCTGGCTTCGAGGTCTTTTTCCAGCTTGGCGGCATAGTTGGCGAGCTTGGCGGTAAGGGGAATGACGTATTCGGTGCGCATGCGCGCCAGGGTGCCTTCGTTGTAGCGGTGTAGGTAGACCAGGCACTGGAAGGCTTTTTGTTTGCCGCTGCTGAATAGCCAGTAGATCGGGCGTTTTTTGTAGGTTTGCAGGTGGTCCTTGAAGAAGTTGTCGCAGAGATAGCGGCGCAGGGTGTCGCGGCTGGACTCGGTCTTTTTCGGCGAAAGGTTGTCGGCGAGAAAGCGCAGGTTGGCTTCGAGGTGAGTTTTATCCCAAGCCACCGAGATAAACTCGATCAGGCGATTAGCGGCATCGTCGGCAAACCACTCTTTATCGGTGAGCGGCAGGATGCCGTCGGCATCGGCCGGGAAGCTGGCGTAGCGGCTGGGGTCGAAGCCCTGGTTGCCGCTGTGGGCGTAGATCAGGCCAGGCTCATCGAGGCTGTAGCGGCCGAGCATGCAGCCGACGGCATAAGAGACCAGCTCCTGCATGCTGTCTTCACGAAAGCGGATCCACAGCTCGTCTTCGCTGAGCTTGCCGCCATAGCGGTAGGCCGGGTTGACCGTGAGGGTGATCTGTTCGATGGGTACGTCAGCGGTGAGTTCGTCCGCCAGGCCATAGGCGTCGATGAAGAGGCGGTTGTTCTCTTCTTCGAGGCGCTGCATCTCGGCGATGGTGGCGCGGTTTTGGGTGATCCATGCGGTGTAGCTGGATTCGAGGGTGGACGTGTGCCCGGAGGATGCATTCAGGACTGGGAGGGACTGGAAGTCCCAGGAACGCTCATAAGCGTTCCAGTCTCTTGTTGCAAGTGCAACAGCTTCGCTTGAAATTGATGTAGCGGTATCTGGGATATGCCAGGTACTAAATGGTACAAGCGAAAAGTAGCCGCTATTAAAATGTAATCCAGGCGAAACTGCGTCGGCGACTGCAGATAGAGCAGCGGAGTTGCAGAATCCTAGAATAGCGTGAATGGTTTCGCTGTTGTGCGGAAAGGCTGAGTGGGCATTCGTTGCAAATATGAACCCCCGTGGATAAAGCCGAAATGAAGAAGCACCTATTGTATAGTCCTGCCATGAGATCGACTCTTGAAGGTAAAAACGCTCATTTCTGATTACTGACTTCGGCTTTCTCCTCTTGATTGCACTACCTTCGTATTCCCAATTGATGACGAAGGTAATGTTGCCATACCACTTTCTGAAATCACCGCCCTTATTGTACGGGAACCACTTAACATCCGAGGGCCTGCAACGGCTCGATTGGGCCCAAGTAGACTTTTGGTCACTCACCTCGTGCCATATCCGGACGAAATCATTGTCGCTGGAGGTCGAAAGCCCTTGGCATGCGGTCGCCATTTTCGAAATGGCAGGCATTTCTTTATAAGCATTACGGACACGATTGCTCACTTGGTATGAAAGCGGAGCAGCCTCAACCGCTTCAAAGTCTATCGGCGATACCAGATAGTCTTTTTCGCACTTAAACCGTTCTATTAGTACATCATTGGCAGTTACGGTTGATGCTTTGTCAAAGAGCCTCCTGTAACGCCCACGCAATTGACCGAGCGCCTGATTCATTATTGTGAACACACATGATCCGAAGTCGGACCCGAAGACACCTCGTCCATTGTGTACGAGGCTGAGAATCGCCCCGCGCTTCAGTAACGTGCTACGAAACTCTCCAAATGAAGAATTCATCATCCATCCGGGGATATTAATGTTCGACATTCGACCTGAGGGGCGGCAAAGGTCGAGGCCGGCTAGCATGAAGCAAGCATAGATATCGGGTTTTGCTGTCGGATATTTTCGCTCAATAAACTCCGACAACGTGTGACAGTAGTACTTAGCCCCCATATACGGCGGATTCGCCACTACAGCATCGTATTGAGCCGCTAGCAGCTCAGCCTGCTTTACCAACGCCACCAAGCCCTTAAGCTCATCCGCCACAAACAGATCCTGACTGCTTGCATCACTCAGCTGCTTGAGCCCCGGCAACTTCTTCGCCAGCCCCTCCGGAACCTGAATCAACGATCCAAAGGTCGTGGCGTGCTCGAACAGCCGTTTCAGTTCAGTGAGGTCGCCCAGCTGCAATCCGTAATCCGCCAGCTTTACGCCGCTAGCCACTACCTCGGCATCGAAGCCCGCGCTGTCCACCAGAGCCATGACGTTGAGTTTGACCCCGCGCTCAAACAGGCGTCTATCGTCGGCCCGACCTTTCATCATCAGAGCAAAGCCGGTGAGCTGGGCGGCGCGGCCGTCGATGTCGAGGCCGAACAGGTTCTTCTCAAGGATCAACTGCGCGACGTCGCGCTGGCGGTAGCCGCGCTCCAGGTAGATGGCTTTGAACAGGTCGTAGGCCTCGACGAGGATGTGCCCGGAGCCACTGGCCGGGTCGATCAGGGTTAGCTCTTCGGGGTTGAGACTCTCTGGGGTGATGGCCGCGAGCTGAGCTTTAACCTCGGCAGTCTGCTCGGCTGGCTCGATGTAGTACTCCATCTGCCCTTTGAGCGGCGAGTCCGGGTAGGTCGCCAGCCACTGCGCGCCGAGGGAGTTCTGCACCATGTATTTGACGATCCAGTTGGGCGTGAACAGTTGGGTGGCGGCGGGAATGTCTTCGGACTTGACCACCTTGCCGATGACCTGGTCCTTCTTCTCGGAGATGTAGAACTGGTATAGCCAACCGATGATTTCGATGTTGGCCCAGTCCTCTTCAGGAATGGCGCTGACCAGCTCGCGGATCAGCGAGTCGGTTTTGGTCAGGTTGTCGGGCAGCAGCAGCTCGGTGGCGTCATCCACCGCCTCAAAGAGGAACGGCATGGCCTGATGCAGGGCGTGGCACTGAGCCAGGAGCAGTTCGCGGTAGAGTTCTTCATCTTTATTGCCGTCGAGTTTGAGCTCGGTAATCAGCTGCTTATCGAGGCCTGGCAGGTCGACCTCTAAGCAGTCTTCCAGTATTTGCGGTGTGCCCGCGCTGCCATCGGCGGCGCTGAGCACGCGGCGGCCGTGGTCGAGGTAGTCCTGCAGCTCCATATAGCGGATGGCGCACAGGCGGTTGAACCAGCTGTAGGCGGCCTGCTCCATGGCCTGGGCAAAGCCCAGTTGCTCGACCTTTTTCACCAATGCGGCGCGCGGGCGAATAATGCTGGCCGGAAAGGCGCGGTCGCCGATCAGGGCCAGATCGCCCTTTTGCTCTACAGGCGCAATGCCCATGGCGGGGATGCTGGATTCGCGAATGCCAAACAGCGCCGCGCGCTTGGTCATGGCGGCGATAAAGGCGGTACGAGCCTTGGGGGCGTAGCTTTTGATGTGACTGGTGTTCATGGGGTGTCCTGAATAGGGCAGCTGTTCAGTGCGCTGAATGGTGTTTGGGCGGGCCGCTGTTTGAGTGGCCGGCGGGCGGCTGATTGCCTGATTCGGTGGCGGTCAATTGCCTGATTGGCCTGCGGGTGCTGTGCGGTTTTAGCCATGGGTGATGACCTCGCGCCAGGCGGCTTCCAGCGCATCGAAGACGGCTTCCGGTACCTGATGCTGGTATTGCTTGCGGCGGTTTTGCGAGAGCGTGCCGTTTTGGTCGAGGCAGAACATCACCAACCGCGCGAGGGTGCTGTTGGGGATGTCGAATTGCTGATCGATACGGCGGTAGATGGCGTCGTAGCGATTGAGGAACTGGGTTTCCTCCTTGAGGTGGCGTTCGAGCGCCTGCTCGGTGGCGCGCAGCATAAATTCGGCGCAGGCGGTGCCATCCCAGTAACGATAGAGCGCCGGGTGGCCGGTGAAGTCGAAGGCGAACTGGCCCTCGTCAATAAAGGTCACGTCCCAGAAGCGCCGCACCGGTTCGGAGAACGCCTGCAGAGTGGCCAGGTAGTCGGCTTCGTTCTGGCGCAGGGCTACGGATACGGGCAACAACAGACCATGCTTGAGCTCACCGCGCTGGCAGAGCACCTGATGAAAGAGGAAGCGTGACAGGCGGCCGTTGCCATCCATAAAAGGGTGAATAAACACAAAACCGAACGAGACAATGCTGGCCAGCAACAGCGGGTCGAGGTCTTCGGGCGGCTGGTTGGCCAGTTGAATCAGCTGCTCCATCAACTCGCGGCCGAGCTCGGGCGGTGGCGGTAGATAGGTGACGCCGAGTGTGCCGCGCAGGCCGTTGCTGAGGTAGTTCTGCTGATGACGAAATGCAGCAGCCTGGGCATAAGGGTTACTGATGACGGCGTTTTGCAGCTCGACGAAATAGTCTTCATCTAGCTGGCGGGGCTGGTGGGCCTGCTTGAGCAAGTCAACGAAGCGGCCAGCTTTGTCTTCGCTGGGGGTTTCGTTCTCGATTGCGTAGGAATCGCGGGTTTCGTGCAGGTAGGCCCAAGCCAGGGCGCGGTTGAGGATGTCGCGGGGCAGCGATTCACTGAACTCGGTGGCTTGTTGCAGCAGGTTGCGATTCAGCAGCGTCTGCAGCGCATCGGTACGGCGCAGGGTGATGCAGTAGTCGAGGTTACCGATGCCGTTGAACAGCACGCGCCAACGGTTATTCTTCGCCCCTGTAACTGTGATGTACTGAGCGGGATCAAAGAGTGGCACGTAGGCGGTGCGCAGGTTGCCCGCCTGATGCTGGATGCACTGACCGGTGAAGTGCTCCCACAAGTACGCAGCTTTACGCAGGTACTGGCTGGTTGGGCTGGCCTCAATAGCGGCGCGGAGCTCGGGTTCAGTAATCAGCGGCAGGCACTGGGCCAGGATGGCCAGGTCAACGCCCTCGTGCTTTAGAGCGAACAGGATATGACCGAGCAGATTGTCGTCGGCCGGTGCCATGCTGGCGGGCACTGCCAGGGTTTGGCCGATGACTTCCTTGCGGGTGACCGCACGGACTTCCGCCAGGCGCGCAGGTGGCAGCGCCTTGACTGTCGACTCCTGAAGCAGGCGGTTGTACCCGACCGGTTGCATGGCTCAGTTCCTTCTTGAATACCGTTTTGCGCTTAGGAAACTTTGTGCGAATCCTTTTTTTATTGCGCAGATTGGCATTATTACCATTTTTTTTGTGCGGCGGCCTGTTTCACGAATCCTGATGTGTTTACTGGCATAAGGCAGGCGCTTTGGAGTGCGCCATGCCTTGGCCTTAGAGCGGCATTATGGGGTCAACAGAATGATGGGATGTTGATCCTGAGCGTTGACTGCGTTCAGGTAAGCCTGGCCACTGATTTCTCTGCTTCCGAGATGTTCGAGCAGCAACGGTTGCGTCATCGCGGCATCGGTCATCTCGCGTAGGCCCAACATTACCTGCGCTGCTTTGGCTTGGTTGGACTTGAACAGGTGCAGGTCATCCTCTCGCGAGTCTTGTTCCGCTTCGGTCATTCTTGCCGCAAGTTGTGTGGCGCTGAGCGGGTCAAACAGGTCGCTGTAGTTATCGGCAATAACCGTGGAGGCATGCTGAGCGGCGCTCATCTCGTTGGCTTGCAGCAGGCACTGAATGCGAGCGGCATTACACATTGCCAGCGCGCTGGTCATTTTATTGAACCAGTCGTAGTGGAAGCTGTTCTCGGTCAGGTGATGGCCGATCTCGCTTCTTAGGAAGCCGCTTTCCATGGCGAGCTGGCCTTCGATGGTCAGCCATTCTTGCGCCGGGCTGCGCAAAAACGAGGCCTGTTCGGCCCGCTCAAACAACACGTATATATTGGCGAACTTATGCCGCAGGTGTTTTTCTGCCAGCTCTTGGAAGTGCTTGTCCATCTGAGTGGATAGCTGAGCGATGGCGCTTTCGAGCCCTTTGAGCTTTTGGTTGATCAGCATAAAGCCCAACACGCTTACCCCAAGCCCGGTGGCGGCAAGGCCGATGTTGGCGTACTGCAGCATCTGCAGCCCTTCCACCATGGTTTTGAGTTGATGCAGCTGGACGTTGGCGTAACCAGAGGACGCCAGGTCCAGGGCGCTCAATGGGGAAAACGGCAAGAGGCTGGCGTTGCTGAGAAGCTTCTGGGCCAAGCCGGTTTCCTGAACGTGGCTGAGAATCTGACCGGACATACTGTCCTTAAGCAGCGTACCGATGCGCACGATGCTGCCATCGGCAATACCGCTGGCAAACTTTGTGGGCACCTCAAATAGGATCTGCTCAACCATGGCGCAGTTCCTTGATCAGCGTGTCCGCAGTGTTTTCGAGCATTTTGGTCATGCCCATCGCCAGTGATCGTTCTTTTTTACTGAAGTGGATTTTCTTGATGATCTGTTTGTCGACCCTGGCCTTCAGGCGGCTGCGGGCATTGCGCTTGATGCTTTTGAAGCGCAGCAGGGCTATCAGGAATAGGAACCCCAGGACTACCAGGCCGGCGATTAAGTTACGTGTCACGAGTACCGTCGTGGTGACGCCCAGAAACCCAAGCAGACCACCTACCGATACAGTGGTTGTAGAAAAGGCGACAACCGCTGGAATGGTCGCGGCAGTAAGACCGGTGGAAATGGCTGCAGTACCTACATCCAGCAGTGTGCCCTTGCTGCTATGTCCGTCCAGAGAGGGGGTGAAATCCTCCTCGGGGATGGCTCGCGCTACGACTGATTGCAGGTCTTGCTCTGCCGCCATTCTCAATTCCGTGGCTTTGGTTTGGCACCACTCGGTAAAGAGCGGCTGAATGGTGTTGCGCAGATACCGGCCGGAAAAAAGTGCATCCCAAAAACTGATTTGGTCGATTTTGGCGTGCAGCTCGCCCTGCAGCTGCCGCGACTCGACTTCGAGGCGCTGCTGTGTTGTCTGCGTCCAGCGGTCCTTCCAACTCAGAATCAGTCGGCGGGCTTCTATCTTTTCCAGTCTGTCCATACACCGCTCCAATCCTTGGTATCTGGCTAGCGCAGCCGAATACGTTTGCCTTGTTGAATCTGTGCATCTAGCTCTGCTTTCAAGGCGCTGAGGAAACGATCCACGTCGGCCTGGGCCTCAAGGTAGACGCCATTACCCAGCTTGTTGAAAACGCTGGTGGCCGTAATTTCAACCACTGGCTTGGGCGGGGCGACAGGCTTGACCGGAACGGGAGGCGGCGTGCGCTCTTCCTTGATCTGGTTGCTACCTTGGGCAGTTTGCTGCGCGGCTTTTTCAGCTTGCTGCTGCAGCTTTTGCTGGCGATCCACTTCGGCTTGAATGGCGCGCTCCAGCTCGAAGATGCCGTCTTGCAGACGTTCTTCGGCGGTTTGGCTTTCCAGTTGGTAGATGTGGGCCAGGCTGGTTTCAGTCTCGGCTTCGGCTTTAAGCAGCTGCAGTGGGCGCAGTAGACGATTGCTTAGCTCAGCGCTTTCGATGCCGCTCTTGGCGATTTCGGCCTGCAGCAGGGCGATCTTCTGGTCTATTGCAGCCAGCGCCTGCTCGCGCTGTTCGGTGAGGATGCTGACGTTGACTGCCTCAACGGTTTCTACCAGGCCAGAGACTTTGTGCAGCTGGTTGTATGGGCTGGCATGGCTTTCGATGGCCTGCAGTTCGACCATTGCCTTACGAGCACTGTCGTTTTTCTCCAGGGCGTTGCGGTTTTTTTCGAAGCGACGCAGGGCCTGTTGCAGCTGCTGCCAGCTGTGCAACTGGTTGGTGAAAAATTCGTTGAGGTCGCGGTAATCCTCTTCGAGGTCGAGGTAGTCGTTCTGGTTGTCGACCACCTCCTTGAAGAAGTCGACGCTATCGCTGTTGCCCAGCAGACGCTGCAGGGTCAGCAGAGACTTCTCGATTGTGCTTTTGCCTGGGAAGCGCCCGACATCAACCTTGCTCTTGTAGCTCTTGAGTTCGGAGAGCCAGGTTTCCAGGCGGCTGCGGTAGAAGGCATAGAGCTCTTTCTCACCGGCCGGGCCTAGGGCGTTGAACAGATCCTGACTGAGATTGCGGACTTTCTTGAGCAATACCTCATCGGTCTGGCGCTTTTTCTGCACCGAGATTTCCCGCCGCTTGCGGCTGTTGGTCAGGTATTCGAAAGCATCCGGCAATGCGAGGCTTGGGCCGGCAACATGGAAGGAAATCCGCCCGGCGGCAGCGAGGCGGCCGATCAACAGGAGGATTTCGCCATCAGGCCAGCCGAACGGACGCTTGTTGAAGCGCTCGACGATATCTGACACGAGCAGGCGGTCATTACCGGAGGCACGCAGGGTGATGAATTGCTCGACCTCTTTGATGGCTTGGGCGTTGCCGTCTTCCCCATCCAGGGTGAGGCCCAGTTGGGTGATGTCATCACTGTGCAATACGGCATGTAGCTCGCGCTCGGGCTCCTGTTGCAATACGCGCAGGTAGCCAAGCTTGTTGTAAGTGTTCTCCAGCAGGTATTGGCAGGCTTCGTCGAAGCGGGTCTGGATATTGCTGCCGTTGAGTTTGAGGTGCTGGCCGAGGGCATAAATTTCAGCGCGCTCCAGCAGCGCTTCGAGCATCAGACGCAGGCGTTTTTTACGCTCCTGGTTTTCACGGCCACGGTCGGACAGGATGCGGCTGAGATCCGGCTGATTGTCATCGTTGTTGAGGCGAATAAATTTGTTGGTTTTGAGCCAAATGCGCAGCTCGCCGAACAGCTCGCTGCTGTCGGGGAGTTTGAACAGTGCGAGGCCCGCTGGGGCTTCGTTGCTCTTGTTGAGGCAACCCGCTTCGCCATACAACGCGTAGTCCGGGTCTAGCGGAGAGATAACCTCGACGCGAAGATCCTGCTCGTAGCGGCCTTCCAGGCTATGGCCGTCGAGGAAGCGGCCGATGCTGTAGTCGGTCTTGGTCAGGTTGTAGCGGAACTTGTTCTTGTCCTTGAGCAGGTCCTTGTAGATCAGCTCGGCCAGTGCCTTGTTCTCGTCCGAGGAGGCGATTTCGGTGGCCTTGATCTTGCGGGTGATGTCGCGCTCTTCGTTGGTGAGGAAGACGAACTCGTCACCGTTGCGGATGACCAGGTTTTCCTTTTCCAGGCGCTGCAGGGTGCCTTCGATGCGGCGACGCAGGGCGAGTTTGTCCGCATCGACTTCTTCAATCGAGAGAGTGACCAGGTTGTCGAGAGTGCCTTTGATCAGATCGACATAACGGATCATGAACAGCGTGCGCAGGATCTGTACGTCGAACTGGTCGAGCACTTCGCTTTCACTTGCCTGATCGATGGTACGTTTAACGGCAGTATCGAGAAAGCCTTCGACTGCGCGGTAGAAGCTGTGCATGGGCACTAGGGCGCCCAGAGGTTTGTCCTTTAGCGATAGCGCGGCCATCTGGAAGGCGTCGAGCATGGAGCGCTCGCCATAAGCGAGGTGCGCGCCAGTAGCGCCGACCTTTCGAATTTCTTCGAAGACCTTCTGTACCAACTGGAAGTGGTACGGGGCGAACGGGTAGTTGGCGACGAAGCTGTCCGGGCCGTCGTAGTTTTTCAGCGTCGGGCCGGAGCGGTCGAATGTGATCTGGTTGCGCAGGATGTCGCCCTTCCGCTCCCAGAGCGCCCGCAGCTCGACCTCAGCCTCGGGTGTTTTACGCAGCAGACGCTTCTGAATGACTTCGTCGGTGTTGGAACTGGACAAGGACAGGCGGGTCTTGAAGCGTCCGGCAATCTTGGAGAAATCATTGGCTTTAGCGGCGGACAGCTCGCCAAGCACGGCATCCATGTCGGCCTGGGAGGTGACGATGATCCAGGCGCGGCCCTTGCAGATGGTGCCGAGGTTTTCAGTGATGGTCTGCAGGGTAAGCATGAGACGGGTGTCGCTGCCGATGAACTGGCCGACTTCATCGACCAGGAACAGCACGCGATGCTTGGCGGGCTGGATATCAAGGTATTCCTTCACCCAGTTGCAGAAGTTCTCCACCGAGACACTGAAGGTTTGTTCGGAATCCTCGAACCACTTGTGTGCGGCCTCAGCAGACAGGCCCAGCGCGCTGGCAACGGCCTGCTCGATATCATCCTGATAGAACTGGTAGCCGTCACGTTCCTCGGCCCAGTCCAGACCGGTGGCGTTCTGGAATGCCTGCTTGAACTGTGCGTAGACGCCGCGCTGAGTGAGATGGCGCTCCATATGGGCAATGTGCGGGTGGTCACCGCTGAAGCCTTGGTGTTCGTTGAAGACCCGCAGGAACACGTTGAGGATCGGATTGCCGGCGTCGTTGGAGCTGGCCTTGCTGTCGATGTTGAAGAGGATGACATCGGCGCTGTTGGCCACAGCCTTGTCAATGTCCGCACGAATCAGGGCATCGCGCACTTTGCTCTGGTCAAAGAAGGCGACGGCACGTTTGCTGTGACCATTGGCATCATGGGCTTCTATGTTGGCCAGCAGGTAAGACAGCGTCTTGAGGAAGTGCGATTTACCGGAGCCAAAGAATCCGCTGATCCATACACCCACCCGGTTGGCGATGGAGGGGTCGTTGAGATCGGTACTGTAGGACTCGAAGAAGCTACGGAAATGCTTTTCCAGTTCGTTGGTAACAACGTACTCGTCCAGTTCCTGATACACCGTGGCGTCGTCAGCCTGATCGGCTTTAACCACGCCGTTGATCGGACGATCGAGTTCCTTGTAGAAGATGTCTTTAATGCTCACGGCAAACGTCCTTATCGAATCAGGGGACCAGCTTGAAGGCGCGGTAGTAGTTGTTGCTGGGTATGCGATTGAACAGGGCCAGCGATTGGCCTGAGTAGTACCCCGGATAGAAGAGGACCAGTGGTTTATGGCCAAGCAGGGCATGCAGTTTGTTCAGCAGATTGTGCGCGCGCAGAACCGGCCAAACCGAACCAACACCAGTGATCAATACAATATCGTGGTCTGCGGCCTGGTAATGCTCCATCAGGTAGGGCGCGAACTTATCCATGTGTAGCGGGCCGGACAGGGCTTTAAGCAGTGCCTGATCGCCTTTGGCGGCCTGCATCTGGATGGCCTTCTCGGTGAAGTTGCGCTGGTCCAGATAGCCCTTCATGGCTTGCAGCAGGTTGATGTTCACGACCTTCAACTGGCTGTGCTTCTTGTCGAGAAAGGTCTGGAGGAAGTCGAGATACTGGCGCACTTGCAGCTCGTCCTCAGGGTTGTAGTCGAAGATCCAGAAGCCGATCTCGTTGCCCAGCCCTTGGCTTTTGAGAAATTCCTCGGTGAGGATTTTTTCCGGAATCTGGTTCAGCCGATCCTGTAGCTGGTTCATGCTTTTAATCCTTTTCTCAGCGTCTACTACGCCGTGATGCTGGAAACTTCAAGGCAGGTTTTGATGCGATGGCGGTAGCTATCGTCCAGCAGGGCGCGAACTTCGGGGCGAACCAGAAGGGTCTGCAAATGCATGCCGCGGGTGTTTTTGAGCAAACCAACCTCAGCCAACATGCGATAGACGACCTGACCCATTTTTTTGCGACTGGATTCAGTCCACGTCTCGATGGCGGCGTCACGATGGCTTCTTTCGTCGAGAAAGTCACCCCAACGCCAGGCTTCCAGGGTTTCTGCCCGCGTGAGGTAGGCATCGCGCAGAACAGTTTCGATGAACTCGACCAAAAGCAGGTTGCGCTCTAGTGCCGCACAGAATGCAGCCTGGGTGGCGAGTTCGTCATCACCATCACGAATGGCCCGCCAGAAGGGCTGGTCCAGGCGTTCCAGGCGTTTACGAAGTGCCTGGGCGACTCGCTTGGCAGAAGCCGGGCTGCGTTTTTGCAGTAGATTTTGCTGCTGGATGGCTTCATGCCACTGCTCAGGAGTCGCCTCGCTCAAGAGCAGGTCAGCGATAACACGACATTCGCGCACCTGAAGGGATCCGCCGATCAGGTCGGAGTCATAGCTAAAAGGCCGCATACTGCCCCCAAGTAGAAAGAAGAGGCGCGCCGGCCAGTAGATTTGTGCGTGAGCGCCACACCTGCCCCCAAACAGAGGACGGGATTCTGCACTGCGGGTACCCGGTACGCAAACAGTACTCTATCGTCAAGCACCACCCCTCCCCTAAGTACACGCAGTGTACCTACAGGTTCACTGAGTGAACCTGTAGGTAGCGATGTGCTACGCAAGAAAGTATTTTATTACTGCACAGCTGACCCAAATATACGGAGTGTACCTGTAGGTGCACTCAATACACCTACAGGTACACTCCGCACACCACAGCACAAACCAAACTATTTACACAATTGACAAAACGGTTTTATGTGTATTTACTCTTCCCGACTATCCGCAATAAGCGGACGTGGTAGCTGGCCACTCAAAACAAACAGCTTCCAACTGCCATTTGGCGCTCGTTAAAGCACGCTAGTGCATCCTCAAAGTTTTGTGCCATCGCACTTTCTACTCCGTCTTACGGAACAAACCATATCGGAAGCACCGCCTTCTCCAGCAATGAGATACCTTGTTAAGGCCCCGAGCTGCGGGGCTTATAAGGTCAACTGATGTACCGAAACCCGAACTGAAACCTGCACGCCTTCCATAGGCAGCTGTGCGCCATCATGGCCAAGTGCTTGTTTCGTCCGCTACATCGGCACCCAATCGAAAACATCGATCCAAACGACCACCTCATCGTCACGGCAAACGACGACGGCTCCCATCCAGGCCCTCTGGACTATGCCAGGTGCTCGATTCAAGGAGCGCGCAGCACGCTCATCCGACTCACTGACCGTCCGGTTCCGACGCTGAATAGCGCTATGGGCGTGAGTCGTTGTGGAGAGGTACTCACGCCCAGCGCTATAACCCTCTCCACACCGCTGCTGTAAATAACTAAACCAGCGGAGACGACAATGGTAAAAGCGGATGATCACCGGTTTGATTACAGAAAGTTCAGGAGGACCACTGCGAGGCGCAATTTCGGGTACGGAAAGCTCCTTACCTTCGCTGCGCATATTGTTTTGCTATGGCTATATGGCTACGGACACCATCAAACCAGGCATGCACACCATGTTCGTTTTTGCCGCTTCGTCGCTTTTCTGCGTACCGACTTTCAAATCGTGGATGCCAGGCATATTCAACAGCCTCACCTCGAAAGCTATGCGGAAATACTGTACGGCCTTGCTTCCACTGGCCAGATGAAATTGAGCTACGCACAGAACCTGCTCTCCTCCGTGAATACAGTGATGCACGGATTTCGCAGGGATCACGCAGTCTGGATCGCTCCGGCAGAAGCTGTGGGCCTCCGCAGTCAGGTAAGAACCGTTATGCCTGGTGGAAACTGGAGCCAAGTGGAAGAAGTTGTAGAGAAGTTGAAATCCGGGGGCAACGAGCGTGCAGCTGCAGTCGTTCTGCTAGCCCGAGCGTTTGGCATGCGGTATCGCGAGGCGGTCCTGGGCGACCTAAACCGTATGAAGCGCGAAGCGAACTCGGGCAATGTGGCAATCCTAGAAGGGACAAAAGGCGGGCGACGATGCGCCTCCCGACGCATTCCGATCGGCGATCGCCAACTACATGCTCTCTATTTCGCGCTCAAAGTGCGACCGGACGGATCGGCCAATTTGCTGGCGGAAGACGAGACCTTCAAGGGCTTCTTGGATACCGTGGCAAAAACGGCACGCCCTGTGCTGAAGGCATGCGGTATTCGTTGCTTTCACGATCTCCGGGCAGCTCGAATGATTGAGGTATACGAATCGATTTCTGGCCAACCAGCGCCCGTACGCGGGCTAAGTCTTGACGCTGGGCGAGACACAGAAGCGAGAGCCCAGGTCGCACTCCAGTCAGGACACGGCGAGCACCGAACCAGTGTCGCTTATATCGGCAGGAAGCCGTACAGAAGAGCTGTGGAGTCGTCATCGTGATCAGCCATATTCTGGCCAGGATTCGCTGGAACGGCCTGTCACCGCTCCATCAGCGGCGTCACTCGACCAGAATCAAAGTGATGCTCAACGCCATGGCGGAGCGTTTCCCGCATCTCAAACATCCCGAACAGGTAAAACTGAAGCATCTCTGCTGGCTACACGACATGTGGCTCATCAAACAAGGCTTTGCGGATGCCACTCGGTCGGACTACAAGCGAAGCATGGCCCTACTGGTAGCTGCGCTAGGCGGTAGCCTTCACTGGCAAAGCGCGCTGAACATGACAAAGGATTCGAGGAAAGGTGGTCGCCCGGAGACTTGTAAGGCGATCAAAACCAAGCGACGCAGTTAACAGGCCGTGTGTAAACCTAGCCGTCTGACGTGAGGCTCGCCTAGTCGCACCGCACCACCCACAACTGATCCAGCCTGGTAGTGAAACTCTGGCTCATCATCTCCCGTCGCATGCCCCAGTCTGGCGCGGTGGTTACCCGGCCGGGCCGGAGGGTGTTGCGGCCCCACTTGGCGTTTATTGCATCGAGCACGCCCATAACGCGCTCCGACGCGGCGGGCTGGGTTTGGGCGA
>JAEAMG010000890.1_pt1 | contig 28074 bp, 22 predicted proteins | sample 8958741 | NCBI WGS metagenome assembly JAEAMG01 (sample SAMN16933256, study PRJNA681125) | bioreactor sludge metagenome | isolation source: anaerobic bioreactor treating anionic surfactant - SDBS | place: India: Bengaluru | collected 2019-02-28 | reverse complement strand
GACGGGCGGCGCAACCGCCATCCCGCCCGCCGACACACCCCCGCATTCCTCGCCTTCGACGCCTCGCCGCCCGCGCCTGTCACGCGCCCGCTCCGGCGGCGGACTCCCGTTCGGACTTTGGCGTCGCCTTTTTTAGGGCGACGGGCAGGGACCGGTGGGATGGGAGGAAGACCGAGGACGGAGGACAGAGGACGGACTGGGCGCGGACGGTGGGATGGGAGGAAGACTGAGGACGGAGGACAGAGGACCGGCTGGCGGCAGGGACCGGCGCAGGCAGAGCGTGCTCCCAGCCCCATTCGTATCCGCGATCACAGACATCCCGTATGACAGGTAACATGCTGACCGGCCCTTACTTGAAACGCAACGACTCGAACTTATCACCCACTGTTTTTGTCGAATAGCCACGATTACCATCGACAAAGCCGGGGGCGAAAGAGTACCTTTTTAGAGTATGGTTTAAACGTATCAAGAGAGGGAAACGGATGAAAAAGACGATTCTATCAGGGGGGCTTATATTCGCTGTCTGCGCCGGGGGTCCGGTTCTTGCGCAAGGGGTTGAAGAGGGTTTTGTTCCGCTGTTCGACGGCAAAACGCTGAACGGCTGGGTCCGGCATGGCGGAGAATCGACCTACGGGGTCGAAGAGGGCGTGATCGCGGGACGTTTCAAGGATGCCAAACGCAACACCTTCCTCTGCTCGGAAAAGAGCTACGGGGATTTCATTCTGCGGGTTGAGTTCAAGCTGGAAGGAGGCAATTCCGGCGTGCAGTTCCGCTCTGCGGTGAGGACGAATCCCGACACGTCGGAAACGGTTTTCGGCTACCAGGCCGAGATCGCGGGCGAGCCCGACCGCGTCGCGCGCATTTACGACGAGGGCCGCCGGGGCTTCAAATTCGACCGGATCTGGCTGGACAACACCGCGACCGGAACCCTGGTGACGTCGTCGGCCGCTTACAAAAAAGGGGACTGGAACAAAATGGAGATCCAGTGCGTCGGGCCGTCCATCCGGACCTGGCTCAACGACGTGCCGGTCGTCAACATTTTCGACGGAGAGTCACTCAGCGGCTTCATCGGGCTCCAAGTGCATGCGACGAAAAATCCAGACGGCAACGTCTGCGCACGCTGGCGTAACATCCGCATCAAAGAGCTGGGTAACAGCCGATGGGAGCCTTTCTTTGTGAAAGGTGCGGATGGGAAATACGCGCTGAAAAACGCCCGCTTCGTACTCCCGGACGACTGGTCGTTCAACGACGCCGAGGGATATCTGGTCGGCAAGCACAAGCCGGATGAAAAGCGCGACGGACTGGTTGTGTCAGACAAAAACTACGGCGATTTCATCGTGCGTGTCACGTATCAGCTCTTCGGCGGAAACAGCGCGCTCTACTTCCGTGCCGAGGAGGTTAACACGCCGTGGCTGCTCAAGGGGTTCCAGAACGAGATCGCGGGCGGCGCGAAAGACTCCGCGCTCTGGCATACGGCGGGCGATAAGACCAAGGGGCGCGGCTGGGTCGCTCAAGACGATGCGTTCATCACGAAAGTCCGCAATCCCAAAGGCTGGAACACCACCTGCACGACCGCCTTCGGCGACCGCATCGTGGAAAGCCTGAACGGACAAAGAACCATCGACATCATCGATCCGCTCTGCGAAAAGAGCGGCAAAGTCGGCCTGCAGCTGCACGGAGGCGCGAACGTTGAGATGTGGTTTAAAGATTTCGAGATCCTCGTGATCACGCCCGAGATGAAAGCGCTGATCAACCGGTAAAAGACGCAACGCACACATCGCCGCCCGGAGTACCGATGAAGGAACCTGTTCTGCTCCTTGCGCTCGACCAAGGCACGACCAGTTCGCGCGCAATCCTTTTTGATTCGTCCCTGCAGATCGCGGGCGTGGCGCAGCAGGAGTTTCCGCAACTCTATCCGCAGCCCGGCTGGGTCGAACACGACCCGGCCGTGCTGTGGGCCTCGCAGCGGGCGGTCATGAGCGAGGTGATGGCACGCGCCGGATGCCAACCCTCCGACGTGGCGGCACTCGCTCTCGCCAACCAGCGCGAGACGGTCGTGGTCTGGAACCGTTACACCGGAGAGCCCGTTTATAACGCGATCGTCTGGCAGTGCCGCCGCACCGCCGATTTCTGTGCGGAGCTGAAACGGAACGGCGCAGAGCCTCTCCTTCGCGAAAAGACAGGGCTCGTTCTCGACGCGTATTTCTCCGCCTCAAAAATCCGGTGGATTCTCGACCAGGTCGACGGCGCGCGCGAGGCCGCCCAGCGGGGTGACCTGCTCTGCGGCACAATCGACACGTGGCTCATCTGGAAGCTCTCCGGAGGCAAAACGCATATCACCGACTTCACCAATGCGTCGCGGACGATGCTTTTCAATATCCGCACACTGCGTTGGGACGAGGAACTGCTGGCGCTTTTCGACATTCCCGCCACTTTACTTCCGACCGTCGTCCCCTCCTCCGGGCCAGCCGCACGCTGCCGACTGCCCGAGTTCGACAACCGCGAGATCCCGATCATGGGCGTGGCAGGTGATCAGCAGGCCGCCCTGTTCGGCCAAGGGTGCTTTGAATCCGGTCAGGTCAAGAACACCTACGGCACCGGCTGTTTTCTGCTGATGAATACGGAAGCGGCGTTTAGTCTCTCCAAACAAGGGCTCCTGACCACACTGAACGCTCAGACCCGGCCCGGCTCACCGTCCTACGCTCTGGAAGGCAGCGTGTTCATGGGGGGTGCGGTTATGCAGTGGCTTCGGGATGAACTGGGAATTCTCCCCCGTTCGTCGGATGCGGGCGTCATCGCGGCGTCGGTTCCCGACACGGGCGGCGTATATCTGGTGCCCGCTTTCGCGGGTTTGGGAGCACCGCACTGGGACATGTATGCGCGGGGTGCGCTCGTCGGCATGACGCGCGGCACGGGAAGGCGTCAGATCATCCGCGCCGCTGAAGAGGCCATCGCCTATCAGTGCTGCGATGTCGTGGCGGCGATGCAGGCCGATTCAGGGCATCCGATCACAAAGCTGCGTGTGGACGGGGGCGCATCGTCCGATGATTTTCTGATGCAGTTTCAAGCCGACATGCTGGGCTGCCACATTGAGCGCCCGTTCCTCATGGAGACCACCGCTTCAGGTGCGGCCGCCTTGGCCGCACTGGCGCTCGGATGGCAAACGCAGGAGAGTCTGTCTGCCCGTCCGCCGGAAAAACGTTTCTCTCCTTTGATGCGAGAGGAACCGCGCCGTCTGCTCCTCGCGGGCTGGCGCAAAGCCGTGACCCGTGCCGCGCACTGGGAGGAACAAAAATGAACACCTCTTGTTGGTGCGCATATTTTCTCACGTCCATCAGCGTCGGCATCACGCTGGGGATATGCGGGACCGTGGCCCACTCCAGGGAAATGGTGGACTGCATCAACCCCATGATCGGGGCGATCACGCTGGACGGCTACGGCGGCCACGGGCTCGGAAAGACCTTTCCCGGAGCAGCCACTCCCTTCGGCATGATCCAACTCAGTCCGGACACGATCACCGGTGGCGACAACGGACCCGGATACTCGTATCACCACGAAACGATCGAGGGCTTCAGCTTTACGCACATGAGCGGCATCGGCTGGTACGGCGATCTCGGAAACTTTCAAGTGATGGCCGCGACCGGACCGCGCCTGCTCGACCGCGATCAGGCAAAGTCGCCCTATAGCCACAACCACGAAAAGGCATCGGCCGCCTACTACAGCGTGGAGCTGCTGAGGTACGGGATCAAGGCTGAACTCACCGCCGCTCCGCGGGCAGGCATCATCCGCTTCACGTTCCCGGAAGCGGAGACCGCGCGCATCCAGATCGATCTCGGACGCCGGATCGGCCAAAAGGAGCGCTGGCTCTCGCACAGCCGGCAGTCGGTGCGAGTCGTGGACGCGCACACCATCGAGGGCTTCATGTTCTGCTCCTCCGAGGACGGCGGCTGGGGACATGGCGCAGGACACGTCACGTTCACGCAGTATTTCTGCGCCGTGTTCAGCGTTCCGATCCAAACTTTCGGGGTCTGGGACAAGGAGCAGGTCTTTGAGAGGCAACACGCGTACGAAGGGACGAACACCGGATTTTTTGTGGAATTCCCAACAAAGAAAGACGAGGCTGTTTTGCTTCGCGCAGGCTTCTCTTACGTCAGCGCGGAGGGCGCGCGCGCCAATCTGGCGCATGACATTCCGGATTGGGACTTCGACGGCGTTCTTGCCCGGTCCCAGGCGTTATGGGCCGATGCGCTCAAGGGCGTGGCCTGTGATGGCGGAAGCGAGTCAGACCGTGAAATCTTCGCCACCGCACTCTACCACTGCATGATTGACCCGCGCAGCGTTTCCGATATCAACGGCCAGTACCTTGGGGCGGATGGACTGCCGCACCGCTCAGAGGCGTTTGTCTACCGCTCCATTTTCAGCGGATGGGATGTTTTCCGCAGCCAATTTCCGCTTTTGACGATCATCCGTCCGGATGTGGTGAACGATGAAGTGAACTCGCTGGTCCAGTTGGCTAAACTCAGCAAACGCAACTATCTGGAGCGCTGGGAGCTGCTGAACGCGTATTCGGGATGCATGCTGGGCAATCCGGCAGTATCGGTGATCACCGATGCCTATGAGAAAGGCATTCGCGGTTACGATGTCGAAGAAGCCTACCGTCAGTGTAAAAACACGGTGGAGAAATTCAGCAACGGCTCTGCCGGTTTCACGCCCGGCAGCCTGTCGACATCATTGGAATACGCCTACTCCGATTGGTGCATGGGCCGGCTCGCAAAAAGCCTTGGCAAAAGCGCCGACCAGACCGACTACTACGCTCGTTCACGCGCCTACACGAATCTCTGGAACACGGACGTCAAATGGCTGCGCACGCGGTTGAACAACGACAAGGACGGAACGGCAAAATGGATGCCGTGGCGTGAAAAAACAGGGCAGAATCAAGGCACCGCCGAGAGCAATCCTTATCAGCAGGGATGGTTTGTTCCGCACGATGTGTATGGACTGATCGGGCTGATGGGGGAGGAAACTTTTCTCAAGGAACTCACCACGTTTTTTGATAAGACGCCCGAGGATTTTCTCTGGAACGACTATTACAACCATCCCAACGAACCCTGTCACCACGTCGCCTTTCTTTTCAATTACGTCGGGTGTCCATGGCTCACGCAAAAGTGGACTCGCCGGATCTGCCAGAAGGCCTATGGCACGGGTGTCCGCGGCCTTTGCGGTAACGAGGACGTCGGCCAGATGTCGGCTTGGTACGCGCTGGCGGCCATGGGACTGCATCCCGTATGTCCCGGAGACAAGATCTATCTGCTGACCAGTCCGGTCTTTTCGCAGGTCAGCATCCGCCTTGATCCGAAATACGCCAAGGGCGGGCGTTTCACCCTAAGCGCGCATGACAACTCCGCCACGAACCTCTTCATCCAATCCGCGACGCTCAACGGCCAACCGCTGAACCGCGCGTGGGTCACGCACGACGAGATCGCGGCGGGCGGAAAGTTGGACTTCTTCATGGGGCCGGAACCGAACAAGGCGTGGGCCGCCGCGCGCGAGAACCGTCCGCCTTCATTCCGGTAGATCGCACGCGATTGAGGTTGTGTTTCGGCCAGCAGCTTCGTAAGCTTTTCAACGGGTTAAACCTGAATAAGGAGGATAGGATGAAAATCGTTTCTTTGGCGGTTCTTTCCGGGGCGGTTCTGACGGCCGGGTGCTCGCTGGTCTCATCGGATACAACCATGTGCGCGGAAATACCGTGCATGCAAGCCGCGGCCTGTTCAGCATGTCCGGCTCTGACCCAAGCGTGTGTGCATCCGGATTCGCGAAACTGGAGCTCGCTCTTCAACCTTGACCTTGGCAATGCGGTCTTCACCAAAGGCGTGTGGTTCATCAACGGCAAAGGCGACCTGACCGCAAACAAAGACGAGGCGATCTGGACGAACCGCGACTACGAAAATTTCATACTCGACCTCGAGTACACCTGCGATCCGGCCGCGAACAGCGGCGTGCTGATCTACGGCAGCGACTTGGCAAACTGGATTCCGAACACGGTTGAGATCCAGATCCTCGACGATAACAACCCGCACTGGAGCAAAGAGCAACCGTTTGCCAAAAACGGCGGACTCTACGGACATCTGCCTCCGAAGATCAACAACGTGAAACCCGCCAGCGAATGGAACCGGATGACGGTGACGGCACAGGGTAAGCACATCAAGGTCGCGGTCAACGGCGAGATTACGGTGGATACCGACTTGTCGCAATGGACCTCGGCCAAAAAGAACCCCGATGGCACGGACATCCCGCCGTGGCTTAGCCGCCCGTGGGCGGAGCTGCCCACCAAAGGCCGCATCGGCCTGCAGGGTAAGCACGGCAACGCATCGATCTATTTCCGCAACATCCGAATCAAAGAGCTGTGAGCGGACGGCACTTCCTCGTTGCGGATTCTGTCTTTTATGGTATGATTTCGCCCCGTTTTTACAAAGCAAGCAAAGGGACAGCAGATGAAGCAGTACAAAGTCGGTCTGGTCGGCATCGGTGCGGTGGGCACGGAGATGGTCAAGGTTCTCCGGCAACGGAAGTTTCCCGCCAGTGAGATCCGCATTCTCGCCACGCGTGAACGCGATGAGGAGGTCGCGGGCGAAACGTTTCATGTGCTCGAAGCCAAGCCCGAGGCGTTCGACGGTCTCGACATTGTGCTCTTCGCGGGTACGGAAGGCTCCAAGGGCGCGTCCAAGCTGTTCGGCTGGGAGGCTGTCAAGCGCGGTGCCGTCGTCATCGACAACGGTGACGATTACCGCATGGACGACCGCGTGCCGCTGGTGGTCCCCGAAATCAACCCCGAAGCGCTCGACAAGCATCAGGGATTCATCGCGAACCCCAACTGCAGTACGATCATCACGCTGATGGGCATTGCGCCGCTCCATAAAAAAGTTCCGCTGAAGCACATGACGGCCGTGACCTTCCAATCCGTAAGCGGCACGGGCCGCGCGGCCATCGAAGAACTGGAACAGCAGGTGCGCGCCTATGCCGCCGGAGGCGAGATGGGCGTCAAAGCCTATCCCCACCAGATCGCCTTCAACGTATTGCCGCAGATCGGCAGCGCCAAGAAGGAGATGCCGGGCTTCACGACCGAAGAGGCGAAAATGACCTTCGAATCGCGCAAAATCCTCGGCTGCCCTGACCTGAAGGTGGCCTCCACCTGCGTGCGGGTGCCGGTTTTCTATGCCCATTCGATCGCGATCCACGCGGAGTTCAGCGCGCCGATGACGCCTGAGACCGCACGCGAGATCCTTTCTCAGACAGAAGGCGTGAAGGTCATCGACGACCTGGCTGCCAGCCAGTACCCCATGCCCCTCTTCACTGGCGGCGGCGACGCGGTTAACGTCGGACGCATCCGCGTGGACCCGAGCGTGGAGAACGGTCTGGCCATCTGGTGCTGCGGCGACAATATCCGCAAGGGTGCGGCCCAGAACGCGGTGCAGATCGCGGAAGTGATGATCAAGCGCGGCTTGCTGTAAAAGCCGACTTCCAAAAGCACAAAAAGGCCTGTCCGTTTCTCGGACAGGCCTTTTTTTCCAGTCGGTCTTTCACTCTTGCCTAGGCGCGGCCTTTGGCCTTAAGGAAGCCGATACAGCCGCGGATCTTTTCAAGCGTGTTCGGATCCGCCTCGCTCTCGACGATATACCATTCGGTCACGTCCGCCTCGGCAGTGGCGAAAACATCGTCCCAGCTCACACCGGTCTTGCCTTCGGGCACCTGGCCCAGAACGCCGGGGCCGGGGTAGATCTCCTTGGCGTGCAACGTGCGCGAGCGGTTCGGATACTTCTTGAGCCACTTCACAGGACACTCGCCGGCCGAAACCACGTGGCCAACATCGAGTTGCGTGCAGACGTCGGGCGAAGCATTGTCGAAAAGCGTCTCCCACTTGCATTTGCCGTCGTCAAATTTATCTTTGAACTCGTGCTGGTGGTTATGGTAGCCGACATACATGCCTGCGGCTTTGGCGGTGACGGCGGCGGCCGAGAACACCTTGGCGGCATTCAGCCAGTCCTCTTTCGTCTTGGCGCCCATGCCGGGCACCATCAGATACTTGTTCCCGATCGTCTGATTGAACTCGATGGTCTTTGCGATGTTCTCGGGCTTGATCGTATCCAGTCCCGTGTGCGTGCCGCAGGCGATCAGACCGTTGTCGTCCAAAATCTTCCGAAGCTCTTGGGCGTTCTTACCATAGTAGCCCGCGAATTCGACACCCGCATACCCCATCTCCTTGATGGCTTTGAGCGTACCGACCAGATCCTTCTCGCACAGCTTGCGCACCGAGTAGAGCTGCACGCCGACTTGGATCTTCCGTTTTGCCGCACTTTGTGCCATGACCGGCATAGCGGCCAGCACCATTCCGGCCGCGCCGGCTTTCATAAAATGACGACGAGAAAACTGCATCATAACAATGAACCTCTTTTCTGGTATCCCCTTGTTCCACACCGGAACTCAGGACAGGGGGATTATGTCAAAAAACGGGCGGCCGACGCAATCAGTTGCTCGCCGCATTTTCGCACCCCCAGAGGCGGGAAAATGTGGACCGTTCCCTCTCCAAGCTGCTATCGCTAAGCTAGATCGGCCTGCTGTAGAAGGGTTCCGCCGCGGGAACGATTTGCCGCTCTTCGGGGATGTCGCACTTGACTTTCTTCAGCTCGATCTTCCCCGGACTCCAGGTCTTGATCAGCGGCGCCTTCCCCGCCCCTTTGACGCTCACGTTGTCCAGCGTGATCCGCTCGAAGTTGCAGGCGTGGATGAAGCTGACGGCGTCGAAGTTCGGGCGGAAGGCGAAGTCCACGTTTTTCATTTCAACGATCACCGGGGTGTTCGTGTCGCCATACACGTCGAGCGGCATGCTTACGCCGGAGGCCGTGATGTTCTCAAAGCGGATGTCGCGCAGCGGGCGGTTCTTCTGCCACGTCTCGTTGCCCGAGAAGTTGTAGTGCAACAGGCGGTCCGTGTTTTCGATCGTGCAGTTGCGGATGACGATGTTCCCGGGCAGCTCCCGCACGTTGAGGGAGAAATCCGAGTAGTAGGTGAAGGCGCTGAGCATGTTGTAGCGGTGGGACGCGCCGGAGGCGGAGGGCACGCCCGTGCGCTTCTCCTCTTTGCTCAGGCTCCCGCGGAACAGGTATTTCGCGGGCCCGAAAAAGCGGCAGTTTTCAACGAGGACGTTGTGGCCGCCGAAACGCAGGCCGCTGCAGGCGGTGTTGAGGTCGCAGTCCCGCACGAGGACGTTGTTGTCGTCGAACCCCGCGACGCAGTCGTCACCCGTATAAAAGCGGCAGCGCCGGACCGAGATGTTGTCGCAGGACGACAGGTGGATGCCGTCGTGGCCCGCGACCACTGTGACGTTCTCGGCGGAGATGTCCCGACTGAAAAAAATGGCGTGCGCCCAGTTGGCGCTGTTCGTGACCGTGTAGCCGCGCAGCGTGATGCCCCGGCAGTTATGCATGCCGATGGCGTGCGGGCCGCGGTAGCGCTCCTCGCCCTTCTCGTCGTAGCAGTCGCTACCGTCGATCATCGCGTCGCCCTCGCCGATGATGGCGATGTTCTCGGCGTTAATGGCGCGGATCAGCGCGTTGTTCCAGCGGCTGCCCGCCTTCCGGATGAATGCGTTGTCGCGGTCGGGATCCCTCGGCGGCCGCCAGACCGATCCCGTGATCAACCGATCGGGATCGAGCGGCTCGACCGTGTCGGCGAGATAGCCGAAGTAATCCTCCGGGTTGCGGCTGCCCCGCAGGACCGCGCCCCGCAGCAGGCGCAGGGTCACGCGCGAACGGAGCCGGATGCCGCCGGTGCGGAACGTCCCCGCGGGCACCCGCACCTCGCCGCCGCCGCGCCGGAAACACGCGTCGATCGCGGCCTGGATCTTCGCAGTCTGGAGCTCTCCGTCAGGCACCGCACCGAAGTCCGTGATGGAAACGCTGTTTTGTCCGGCCGCCGCAGGCGGGTTCTCGTGCTTTCCGAAAAACATGCAGCCCGCGGTTAAAAAGCCTGTGACAACAAAAATCAGAATCGTTGATTGTTTCATCTTGTGTCCCCCGGTCTTCCGATTTCAACCCAGCAACTGTAATTAAGAATTGAGCAGGCCGACGCTTTTTATTTTTTTCCGGGAAGGCGTGTGTCGGCGCTCGTCTTCAAAAGCTCCGGCGCACCTTGCCACCGGACAAAACTGCTGGACCCATCGGTGAAAACCGCGCAGTTCGTGATATTGCAGTAGTGGGCCGCCATGGCTCCGGTGCCCCGCATGAACGACGATTGGAGCGACACGCCGCGGCCGTCGCCTTCATCCAGCCAAAAAAGATACGGCTCGACGTGTCCGAGTTTTGCTTTGTACAAATTCTCGTTGTAATAAGCTCCGCACCCGTTCAGCTTGCACTCAATCCCTTTACGCCGCACGCGCACGCAGATTTGAAACGTGTCGGCATAGCTGTCGGAGATGATGCAGGGACTCCACACATCGAAACACACCGAGTCTGTAATGATCGACGGTTTAGCGGTCCAAGCATGGATCCGGTCATAGAAATTGAAGCCCCGGTTGACGATCGCCGTCTTGCAGTCGATGATCACAAGGTCCGAGAAATGACAGTCCGAGGTGGCAATATCGATCCCGACCGTGTTTTCTGCGGCATCGTTGCTTTTGCGGTCAGGATCCGCTCCGTTGAAGTGCGAATTCTGCACGAAAATTTCGTACCCGCGCTCGATCTTGAGAGCCGTCTTCAAATGACGGCCGGTGATGAGATTATCCAGCCGCAGCTTACGCGCGTTCACGATGCTGACGCAGATATCGGCCTGCAACGATCCGTCGATGCGGAGATTGCGCAGGACGGTGTAGTAGTGCGAGGCGTCGTAGCGGATGACGGCCGGCATGCGGGCGGCGGCACGAATTTCCGCGAGTTGAAAGTCGGCGTTCAACATCCCGTGTATCTCGATAGGTGCGGAAACCGCATAGACCGCCGACATGGGCGAAACCAACGCGATTTTTTTCGCGACCGCCGCATCCACGGCAGCCTGAAGCGCTTTCGTATCGTCGGCGATACCGTCGCCCGCCGCGCCGAATTCAAACGGCGTGATCCGCAAGCACGGCGTCGCCGGGTTGCAGCCGCCGTCCCTGGCTACGGCCTGCGGCGGCTTTTCAGCGTTCCCGGCACCGACAAGCGCGACAGGACGCATGGCGGCGGCCGCCATCAGCAGCATCAATCCCATGCCGATTTTCATGCTTCTGCTCCCCCTGTTATTAAATGACCGATCCGGTCCAGCCGTACGCATCCGACTCTCCTACGTAATCCCCCTTTACCCGGGTATCTTGAAGCGTATCGCAAGCCCCTTCTGCGGTCCAGCGTAATCGGTCGATGTCCGTGATCAGCAGGGCGTTTCTCATTCAACGATTTTCGAGCGGTGTTATTTTAATGATGACGTTGGGCCGACGCACGTGCCTTTTCTTACTTACATAGACTGATCTCCCTGGTCCGGAGCGGCGTTCCCCGAAAACGCAGGTGTCCCCGCCAACTCTCGCAGACGGTTCCGGGGTCATCGTCAGCTGAATCCCGTCCAGAATCGTCATCCGTCACGTTCCCGCGAACGTGAGCTTTCGTCTTCAAGGTGTTGGAGCGTTTGACTCCTCTTTCGAAATGCGGCAGGCGGACAGCCGCACGCGTGACGGACAAGCGTGGTGAAGGCCTGTACACTACCCCCTCCCGTTCGCGCGGCGACTTCCGCTATCGTCAGATCCGTTTCCACCAAGAGCCGTTTCGCTAATTCCAGCCTGCGCTCGCGGAACTCCTCAGCCGGCCCGTGTCCAAACGCCGCATGAAAGCGCAGCTCCAGCGTACGCCGCGACACGCCCACGCGCCGCGCAACCTCTGCCACGCCGGGATTCTCCGCCAAGGTCTGTATCGCCAAGCCCATGGCCCGCGCGACCACTTCGTCCGCCGAGGCGAATCTCGCCGTTGAGCCACGCACGACCAGCTCAACCGGCGGGACCCATTCGCGCACCACCAGCCTTTCGCCCGTCAACACGCGTGCAAGCCTCTCAGCCGCCTTCAGGCCCACCGCCCTCGCGGGTAACGCAACCGAGGTCAGATCAAGTCCGGACACCACGCGGTCGGTCAGTGAATCGCCCACACCCGCCAAGGCCGCGATGTTTGTCCGCCCAGACGGGTCGCCGGACTTACACAAACCCCAGAAGCGGCACGCCAGATGATCGCTCGTGCAGAATACGGCGGTTTCCTGCCGCAAGGCGGCCAGCCACTCCTGCCACCCGGTCTCGTACCGGTACGCGGCTGTTCCGCAAGGTTCGGTCACCGTCACGCCGTGTTCCCGCATAAACGTCATGAACCCATCGCGCCGCATCTGCGAGGCGTAAGTCGCACGCTCGGCGACGACACCCGCATGGAGATAACCCAGCTCGAAAAAGTGACGTGCCACCAGCCGCCCAGCCGCCTCATCATCCGGCACCACCGAACCGACGTTCTCGACACGCGAGAGATTGGAGGTGTTGATCATCGGGAATTCACATGGAAAACGGCTCTGAAACCAGCGGTCGCTGACCAACGAACCAACCACTCCGTGCAACTCATCCGCACGCACCAGGCGCGTGAGCAGACCTTCCTGCGAATAAGGAATCGGCAAGACGCGCCAGTCGGGCCGGACGCGCGCGAAGTCGCGCACCCCATCCAGCACACCCACGCCATAATCAAAATCGGCATCCAGCAATACGCCTACAGTCACCCGTTTCATGGGTTGAAAGATACGGTAATTGCGCATTTTTGTAAATATTATTTTCGTATGTACGCAATAGACGATCTACGATTCTGTGTTATTCTGTCGATATTGGAACGGACAAAACGGGCAGGCTCTGAGGTTTGCCTCTAGGAGGATCCCCTATGAAACGCGCATTCATCACCGGCATCACTGGTCAAGACGGCTCCTATCTCGCCGAGCTTCTGCTTGGGAAAGGCTACGAGGTTCACGGCATGATCCGCCGCTCCTCCAGCTTCAATACGCAGCGCATCGACCATCTCTATCAAGACCCGCACATCCTCGGCACGCGGCTTTTTCTGCACTACGGAGATCTTTCCGACGCGGGACACCTCGCCAAAATGATGTATGAGATCACCCCGGAGGAGGTCTACCACCTCGGCGCACAGAGCCACGTACGCGTCTCATTCGAAGTGCCGGAGTACACCGGCGACGTTGTCGCGCTCGGCACGATCCGTCTGCTGGAGGCCATCCGCGAGACCGGCATCGACAAGAAGGTGCGCTTCTATCAAGCCTCATCCTCCGAGCTCTATGGCCTGGTCCAAGAGGTTCCTCAGAAAGAGACAACCCCTTTTCATCCGCGTTCACCTTACGCGGTCGCCAAGCTCTACAGTTACTGGGCGACCGTCAACTACCGCGAAGCGTACGGCATGCATGCCAGCAACGGCATCCTCTTCAACCACGAATCCCCGCGCCGCGGCCCAACCTTCGTGACCCGCAAGATCACGATGGCGGCCGCACGCATCAAGATGGGGCTCCAGAATGCCCTCTATCTCGGAAATATCGAATCCAAGCGCGACTGGGGCTTTGCGGGCGATTATGTCGAAGGCATGTGGCGCATCGTGCAACAGGACAAGCCTGACGACTTCGTGCTGGCCACCGGCGAAACGCACAGCGTGCGTGAGTTCTGCGAAGAGGCCTTCGGCCTGCTCGACCTCGATTGGCAAGCTTTCGTCAAATATGACGCGCGCTATGTTCGCCCGAGCGAGGTCGATCTGCTGCTGGGAGACGCTTCCAAAGCCCGAAAGGAGCTGGGCTGGACGCCAAAAGTCTCCTTCAAGGAACTCGTCAGGATGATGGTCGAGGCCGATCTGCGCGTGGCGCGCCAGGAGCTCGCCATCCAGCAGGTCGGTGGCGTATTGGAAAATGCGGAGTGAAACACAGGGTTCAGAAAACGGGGTTCCGTTGCGAAGAAGCTCCGATTCCACGAACCCCGAGCCCGGAGACCTCTATGACATCTTTCTCCAGAATCTACGTGGCCGGACACTGCGGCATGGTCGGGTCCGCGGTCGTGCGCGAGATCGCCCGTCTCGGCCTGCCGCCGCCGCTCACGGCCACGCACGCTGAATGTGACCTGACCGACCAGCTTTCCACGCGGACCTTCATTGCGCGCCACAGACCCGACTGCATCATCGTCGCCGCCGCGCGTGTCGGCGGCATCGAGGCCAACCGTTCGGCGCTCGGCACCTTTCTTTATGAGAACCTGATGATCGCCGCGAACGTGATCCACGCCGCTTTTGAAAACCGCATACCCCGCTTGCTCTTTCTCGGCAGCTCCTGCATCTACCCGCGCCTTGCGCCGCAGCCCATTCCCGAGTCCGCGCTGCTCACAGGCCCGCTTGAACCGACGAACGAGGGCTACGCGCTTGCTAAAATCGCGGGGCTCAAACTCTGCCAGTTCTACCGTCAGCAACACGGCCTGCTTTATCACTCCGCCATGCCCACCAACCTCTATGGCACCGGCGACAACTATCACCCCGAGCATTCGCACGTGCTTCCCGCCCTGATCCGCAGGTTCGAGACGGCGCGTCTCACCGCAGCCAAAGAGGTGACCCTCTGGGGATCGGGCCTGCCGCGCCGCGAATTCTTGCACGTGGATGATCTTGCCCGTGCGCTGTTCTTCCTGCTGAGGCTCGATAACCCTCCCGACTGGGTCAATATCGGATCCGGCGAGGATCTGACGATCCGCGAACTCGCAGAACACGTGCGTTCAGCGGTCGGGGTCGAGACCGAGCTGCGGTTCGACGCCTCCAAGCCGGACGGCCCGCCGCGCAAGCTCTGCGATACCTCGCTCATCCGCAGCCTTGGCTGGAAACCGGAGATCGGCCTTCCCGACGGACTGAGGCGCACCGTGGCCGAATATCGTGCCGAAGCCGCCTCTGGCCGTCTGCGGGGCGCCTTCGCTGCGGGGTCAGGGAGGTAAAAACTCTCTCTGCGGCCTCGTGACAAGCCTCCCGAATTCATGTTATAGTGTCGTTTCCACATGAGCAAGAGAACGACACAGTTTGATTTCTGGTTTGCCGTCAACAACACAGAGATCGTGGTACCGCCCAAGCGTCATCTCGAGACCTTCGGAAACACCATCATCAATTACCACATGGTGAGCGAGCTGATGGATGCCGTCGGCAAGGTCCGCGTGCGCGAAGGCCGCATGCAGGCGCTGCGGCCCCAGATCATCACGCCCTCCTCCTATTCGACGACGATGCTCGAAGGCTTTGGCGAACAGGCCCATAAATATCTTGAATGGCTGAAGGAACACGAAGACACGGTGCGCATTCTGCGCTACGGTTACACGCTCAAGCAGGAGGCGTTCAGCGAGCAGGTCTTGTCGGATACCCCGGAGAACGTTCTGGAGCGCGTCAAAACCGATGTGTCCAGCAAGAAGGATCCATTCGCCGCCGTGATCAAAGGCGTTGACGACCCTTGGGACGTCTGCCTCGTGCGCCTTTTTTGGACCGTCATCCAGAACTCGGCACAAGCCAACATCCGAGAACTGCACGCACACCGCATGTTCGAGATGCAGGACGGCATTCCCGCCGCGCTGCGCGAAGAGATCGAGAGGGGGTTCAAGGCCGCCACCAAGGATGCGAGCCTGATCAAGCCCTTGGGCAAGCTTTTGCAAGATAACGGCGTATTTGAAAACTATCAGGACCGGTTTTTCAATCTGCTTCAGGGCCGCGGGTGAGGTTACCCCGCCGCCCGCATTTCATTTAGGGACGTGGCCTGCCCTGCCCGAAAGAGAGTGTGGACATTATGACGATCACTGAAAAAATCTTGGCCCGCGAGTCGGGCGCGAAATTGATCTCCCCCGGAGACAACATCTGGGTCAACGCCGGCATCCTGCTGACACACGACGTCTGCGGGCCGGGAACCATCGGTATTTTTCAGCGCGAGTTCGGCAGGGACGCCAAGGTCTTCGATCCCGAGAAGATCGTTATTCTGCCCGACCATTACATCTACACGGCGGACGAAAAGGCCCACCGCAACGTGGACATCCTGCGCGCCTTCGTCAACGAGCAAAAGTTGCCTTATTTCTACGATCCGGGAACCGCGACGTATTGCGGCGTCTGCCACGTCGCCCTGCCCGAGCTCGGACACGTTCGCCCCGGCGAGACGATTTTCGGAACGGATTCTCACACCTGCACGCACGGCGCGCTGGGCGCGTTCTCGACCGGCATCGGGAACACCGACGCGGGCTTCATCATGGGCACCGGCAAACTGTTGCTTAAGGTGCCGCAGACGATCCGCTTTGTGCTGGATGGCGAGATGCCTGCCTACCTCTCTGCCAAAGACCTGATCCTCCACATTATCGGCGACATCGGCGTGGACGGCGCCACCTACTGTGCCATGGAGTTCACCGGTTCAGCCATCGAAGCCCTGAGCATCGAGGAGCGCTGCACGATCTGCAACATGGCGGTCGAAGCCGGGGCCAAGAACGGCATCATCGCACCTGACCATAAAACGATTTCCTACGTCAAGGCGCGCACAAAGAAACCGTTTGAGCCCCTTTTCAGCGATCCGGACGCCAAGGTCGCAGCCGAGCACCGCTACGACGTCTCGGCGCTTGAGCCCGTCGTAGCCAAGCCGCACTTGCCCGACAACAAGGCGCTGGCGCGCGCCTGCCGGGACGTGAAGATCGACCGGGTCTACATCGGTTCTTGCACCGGCGGCAAACTCGAGGACTTCCTCATGGCAGCCAAGATCATGAAAGGCCGTAACGTTGCCGTACCTACGTTCCTCGTGCCCGCTACCCGAGCCGTCGAACAGGGTTTGGTCGACACCCAGATCGACGGCCAAAGCCTGCGTGCGATCTTTGAAGCGGCGGGCGTCGAGCCCATCGCGCCGCCGTCTTGTGCCGCCTGCCTGGGAGGCCCGATCGACACCTTCGGCCGGACCCACGGTAAAGAGGTGGTCGTCAGCACAACCAACCGCAACTTCATCGGCCGCATGGGATCGAAGGATTCACAAATCTACCTCGCTTCGCCCTATACCGCGGCGGCTTCCGCCCTCACCGGCCACATCACCGATCCGCGCGATGTGCTCTAAGGGCAAAGGCCCCTGTGCCAGCCTCTCTTTTCAGGAGAATCGTATATGCCAAAAGACACCCTCATCCGCGGACCGGTCTACGTGCTCGAAGACAACATCGACACGGACCTGCTTATCCCGGCCTGTTACCTGAACCTCGTCCCGACGATTCCGGAAGAGTACCGCAAGCTCGGCTCGTACGCGCTGGCGGGCTTACCCGAGCGTTTCCCGAAATTCGCCTCCAACCCCGATGGCACCACACCCTACCCGATCGTCATCGGCGGGCGCAACTTCGGTTGCGGCTCGTCGCGCGAACACGCGCCGATCGCCCTGGGCGCGGCGGGCGCGAAGGCGGTCGTGGCCGAGAGTTACGCGCGGATTTTCTTCCGCAACTCGGTGGCCACCGGCGAAGTCTTTCCCCTCGAATCAGAGAAGCGCCTGTGCGGCGAATTCAAGACCGGCGACCTGGCGGAAGTGAACATCGCGAAAAACACCATCACGCGTCTTTCGGACGGCAAGGTTTTCTCGCTCAAGCCAGTCGGAGCGGTCGCACCGGTCATCGCCGCAGGCGGCATGTTCGCTTATGCCCGCGAAATAGGGATGATTAAGAAATGAGCACACGCAACACGCGCGTCATCGCGATCGCGAACCAGAAAGGCGGCGTCGGCAAGACGACCACCGTGGTCAACCTTGCGGCCGCCTTATCCGAATTGAAAAAGACCGTGTTGGTCATTGACCTTGATCCGCAGGCCAACGCCACCAGCGGCCTTGGCTTGCCGCGTCAACAAGGCGTCAGCCTTTATTCCGTGCTCACCGGCGCAGCCGACGTTGCGGACATTATCCAGGCCACGCCTTACGAGGGCATCAACATCATTCCCTCCGAACTCGACCTTGCGGGCGCGGAGATCGAAATCGCCCGCCAGGAAAACCACCTCGCGGTTGTGCGCACGATGCTTGACCGCGTACTGACCGCGGGCGTGTTCGACTACGTGCTCATGGACTGCCCGCCCTCACTCGGCATTCTCATGACCTCGTCGCTCGCCGCTGCGGACGGCATCGTGGTTCCGATGCAGTGCGAGTATTACGCCATGGAGGGACTGAGCGTCATCACCTCGCTGATCAACCAGCTTCGCGACAACGGCGTGAATCCGGATCTTCAGCTGGAGGGCGTTCTGATGACCATGTTCGACGGTCGCACGCGCCTCGCAGCGGATGTGGTCAACGAGGTGCGCAAGCATTTCGGCGACAAGGTGTACGAGACGGTCATCCCTCGCAACGTGCGCATCAGCGAGGCTCCGAGCTTCGGCCAGCCGGTCATCTTCTATGATCCTTCCAGCCGGGGCTCAGAGACCTATCGCGCCTTCGCTCTCGAGTTCGCGCGCCGCATGGCACCCGCCGCGCCGACGCCTTAAGCGGGCCAGCGGCACGGTGACACGAGGAGGATCGGTTATGCAGACACGTTTTCTCCCGATTTTGCTTATGTTGTTTGCCGGATGCGCAACGCGCGACGCCGCGCATGCGCCGCAGGAACTGTTGCCCGATCCCCACTTTGCGCACTGGTTTGACATCCGCGGTTTAGAAATCCCGGCTGACGACAGCAAAGCGAAAGGGGTCTTCCGCACCAGCTCCGATAAGGTCGGAACGCCCGTCTGGACCTTGGCGCAGTGGGCATCCAAACACAGCCTCGCCGATCCGTCCCTGACGCGTCAGACCCAACTCGCCAAGCACCGATTTCAGATCGTCAACCCTTCCAAGCGAGTGATCGTGGACTCGCAGCGCGGCGAACTCGAGCTGGGTCTTTTTGCCTCCACCTGTTACGAACGTCCTCGCCAAAAAGGCGAGCCTTGGCCGCACCTGCTCGTCTCCGCCGCACTCACCGACACGCGCTATCCGTCCGACCTCTGCAGCATTAAGCTGATGCAGCGCCTGGATGTCTCTATGGAATGCCGTTTGACGGAATTTACAGACAAACATCCCGATGCCAACCCTGACCTGCATGCTGCCCAATTTCAGCTTTTCCTATACGTGCAGAACCTCAATGCCGAGAGCGCCGGCTACGGTGACATGCTCTGGTTCGGCATCCCCGTTTTCGACAACCGCAGACCCACCAAAGAAGAGACGTACCAGCGTGACGGGGGCAAGCCCGACGCCTCAGGCAAATTTATCTATTCCCTGTCCTCCCAAGCTTGCCAGCCAGAGGGCCAAACGTTTTTCAAAAACGGAAAAATCATTGCGGATAAGAAGGCGCGCTGGACAACCCTGCGCATCAATGCCGCGCCGTGGATCGTCTACGCCTATCAGCTTGCCCGCAAAAGCGGGTATCTGTCCAAAACTGAACTTTCCGACCTTTATGTCAGCGGACTCAACTTTGGCTGGGAGATGCCCGGCACTTATGATGCGGTCATGCAGGTCCGGAAATTCTCCCTCCTGCGGAGTCAAAAATAGTTTTTGAATCATCATGCCCATTCCCTACTGTCTGAACATCCATCCGGGTGAGAGCCTGAAAGAGGTACGCGCCGCCATCGAAAGCCACGCGCTCGCCGTAAAAGCCCGCGTCGCGCCGGATTCTCCGTATCCGCTGGGACTGCGCCTCTCCGCAACCGCAGCCGGCGAACTCGCCGACCCCGCCGCACTTGAATCTTTCCGCGATCTGCTCACGCGGCACACCTTCTTTGTCACCGGCATCAACGGATTCCCTTACGGGGCCTTCCACACGGTCGCGGTCAAAAGTTCGGTCTATCAGCCCGACTGGTCCACGCCCGAACGCCTAAGCTACACCGCGCGCCTCGCGACTCTGCTTGCCGCCCTTCTTCCGGAAGGCCAGACCGGCTCCGTCTCGACCGTGCCGATCCGGTACAAAGGTTTCAGCCCTTCCGCCGCCGCTACGTCCGTTTATGTCCGACAGATCGCGGTCATGGCCGAATTCCTGAACGACCTGAAGAACCGCAGCGGACGCGAAATCGTCCTCGCTCTGGAGCCTGAGCCCGACTGCCTTCTGGAGGACACGCAGGAGGTGATCGCCTGGTTCGAGGACGAACTGCTCCATGAAGGAAGACGGTGGCTCACAGCCAACAAACGCCGCTCCCCGGACGAGGCCGAAGCGCTCCTGCGGCGACACATCGGCATCTGTCTCGACACCTGTCACTTCGCCGTCGCGTTCGAAGACCCGTTCACCGCGCTTATCCGTTTCGAGAGCGCCTGTATCCGCGTCGCACGCATCCAGCTCAGCGCCGCAATCCGGTCCACGGTTTCGGAAGAAGCCCTGCGGCGGCTTGCGGACTTTATCGATCCGGTCTATCTGCATCAGACTAAAATCCGCCGGTTACGCGGACAAATCGTATCGCTGAAGGACCTTACACCCGAGACCTTAGCGACCGCACGCCAACACATGGGCTGCGAACTGCGCACGCATTTTCACGTGCCGCTCTTTTATACGGGAGATGAAATACTCGGCTCAACGCACACCGATCTCACGACCGACTTTTTCGCGCACGCCCACGCGCACAAATATCCGCTGGAGATCGAGACTTACACCTTCGACGTTTTGCCGCCCGAGATCCGGCCCGCCCATGTTGTGGACAGTCTGGTCAGCGAACATGAATGGGTGCAACAGCGGCTTCATCCGCAGGCTGAGCAGCTGGGAACCGCGACAGCCTCACAGGCTTAACAGCCAAGCGAAGGTCGCGCCGGCAAGGCCGATAATGGTTTCCATCACGGTCCACGATTTCAGCGTGTCCTTGGGACTCAGCCCGAAGTAACGGTTTACCAGCCAGAAGCCGCTGTCGTTCACGTGTGAGAGCGCGGTGGCCCCCGAGGCGATGGCGATCACGATCAGCGCGGGCTCCACCCGCCCCCCTGCCAGCAGCGGGGCCATGATCCCTCCCGCCGTCAGCATCGCCACTGTGGCAGAACCCGCCACGGCCCGCACGATGAGCGCGATCAGGAAGGCCGTCCAGACCGGATGCAGGCCGGTGTGGGCGAGCGTATCCGCCAGCGCCTTGCCCGCGCCGCTGTCGACGAGCACCTGCTTGAACACGCCCCCCGCGCCGGTCACGAGAATGATCAACCCCGCCGGTGCCAGAGCGGAGGTCGCCACGTCATTGACCTTCTCGCGCGTCAGACCGCGATAGGTGCCGAGCGCGGTGAAAGCGATCAGCGTTGCGGCGGTCAGCGCGAAGAAGGGATGGCCGATGAAGGCAAACACCTGCCGCGCCAGGTGACCTTCGGGTAACGCCGCGCTGGTGACCGTGTTGAGCACAATCAGCAGGAGCGGCAGCAGCAGGATGCCGAACACACAGCCGAAGCCCGGCAAAGCTTTCTCATCCCACACCTTCTTGGCGGCTTCGCTTTCCATGTAAACGGGGATTTCCGCAGGGATGCGGCTTGCGATCCACGACCCGAAGAGCGGTCCGGCCAGGATCGTGCAGGGCAGCCCGATGACAATGCCATAGAAGATGACGCGGCCCAGATCCGCGCCGAGGAGCTGTGCCACAGCGATCGGCCCCGGCGTGGGCGGCACGAAGGCGTGGGTCACCGCCAAGCCCGCCAACAGCGGGATACCGTAATAGAGCAGCGATTTCTTGGTATCGCGCGAAAGCGCATAGACCAGCGGCACAAGGATGATGAAGCCCACGTCGAAGAAAACCGGAATCGCCACCAGAAAGCCAGCCAGCGCCATGGCCCAGGGCGCGCGGTTCTTACCGAACACACGCAACAGCGTGAGCGTCAGCCGCTCCGCTCCGCCCGAGACCTCCAGCAGTTGGCCGAACATCGCGCCCAAGCCAACCACCACCGCGATAAAACCCAGCGTGCCACCCATGCCCTTCTCGATGCACCCCATCACCTTCTCAGGGGGCATGCCCGCGGCCAGCGCCGTGGCCATGCTTACGAGAATCAAAGAGACGAAGGGCTGCTGTTTCCACTTGATGATGAGAAACAACAGCACGACGACCGCAACGGTCACGACGGTTGCGAGATAGGCGGGAGAGGCAAACATGTTCATTCGTTCATTCGTTAGGGGCGTGAGCAGGAGCCAATCTCCTTGCCTGCACCCGGGTTAAACGTCGAACCCGAAATACCGCACCGCATTCCGATAGCAGATGTCCTTCACGATCTCGCCGGTCCAGGCGATGTCGTTCGGGATCTTGCCTTCCGTGATGTCCGTGCCCAGCAGATTACAGAGGATACGGCGGAAGTACTCGTGCCTCGTATAGCTCAGGAACGAACGGCTGTCCGTAAGCATGCCCACAAAACGACTGAGCAGGCCGAGCTGCGAGAGCGCTTCGAGCTGACGAAGCATCCCGTCCTTCTGGTCGTTGAACCACCAGCCGCTGCCGAACTGCATGCGCCCGGCTTCGGGGCCGCGCTGGAAGTTGCCCAGCATGGTGCCGATCATCTCATTGTCGCACGGGTTGAGCGTGTAGATAACCACGCGCGGCAGCGCATCGGCCAGCTCAAGACGGTCGAAGAGACGCGACATCGGAACGGCCGCTTTCCAGTCGCCGATGCTGTCGAAGCCGGTATCGGGGCCGAGCTTCTGGAACATCTTCGTGTTGTTGTTGCGCATCGCACCGTAGTGAATCTGCGCGCTCCAGTTGCTCCGGGCGTCCATGGCCAGACCTTCGAAAAGGAAGGCCGAACGGAAGGTGGCAACCTCCTCCCGCGTCACCTCGCCGCCCCGACGCACGCGGGTGAAGAGCTCGCAAATCTGAGCCAAGCTGTAGGGCTCGGCGTAGAGCGTGTCCAAGCCGTAGTCTGAGAGGCGACAGCCGTTCTGAGCGAAGAAGTCATGGCGCTTTTGCAGGGCGGAAAGCAGGTCATCCCATGTCGCAACCGTCATGCCTGCGGCGGCGGCGAGCCGGTCCAGCCAGGCATTCCAGAAGGCGGGGCGGTCGATGGCCATGGCTTTGTCCGGTCGCCAGGTGGGCAACATCTGCACGGAGAAAGCCGAGGCCTTGACCGCCGCGTGATGTTCCAGCATATCGCACGGATCATCGGTCGTACAGACGACCTTGACCCTGCTTCGCGTCATCAAGCCACGCGCGCTGAAACCGGGCTGAACAAGCTGTTCAGCCGTCGCCTGCCAGATTTTATCGGCCGTCGCCGGCGTCAGCAGGTCATAAACATTAAAGTACCGAGCAAGCTCAAGTTGCGACCAGTCGAACAGCGGATTGCGCAGCAGGTACGGCATCGTCTCCGCGAACTTCTGAAATTTCTCGCGGTCCGGCGCATCGCCTGTAATGAATCTTTCGTCGATGCCGTTTGAGCGCAGGGCACGCCATTTGTAATGGTCTCCGCCGAGCCACACGCGGGACATGTTCTCCCAGCGCTTATCCACCGCAACCTCCGCAGGCGGAAGATGGCAGTGGTAATCGATGATCGGCATGGCGGCCGCGTACCCATGATAAAGTTCCCGAGCGGCATCGTTCTGCAACAGAAAATCGTCATGAATGAAGTGTTTCATAGTTAAAAGTATTAAACCAAAGCCAGAGGCAATGAGCAATCGGCAATCGGCAACACTTGTATCGGAACCGGGCACTTACTGAGGACGGAGGTCGTTGGGGGGAAGCTGATGAAGCGCCGCGAAGTCGGGCGTCCTTGTGCGAGCCTTCAGCCTGGAACGGTTCCAAGGTGAAGGCTCGCCGTGGGAGTTTCTGACGGCATGGACCGGCACTGGATCAGACAGACTTTATTCAGGCGCGGCCGCTCCACCGGACGCTCACTCGCACTGGGTTCGGGATGGAACAGAATGAAACAAAATGAGACACTTTTCAGGAGATTTCTCCAAAAAAAAATGAGGCTTTTTTGCGGGATGTAAATCCGCCCTATAATTATTTGTAAATCATTTACTATTAGTATCTTATATAATCTTTAAAAGAGCGTAAAACGCGGTCAAACTGTGGCCTTTGAACTGCTTTTTTAACAGGCATCGTGTCTCACGAATTCCGTACGGGCCTTTCGGGGGTGAAAATGGCAGGTGGGAAAAGTGGTTCGATTTCTGCGGCGAGAACCGGGCGCTGTTCCGCGACACGGCGCTGGCCAACTCGCAGACCAGCGGCTTGAGCTGTCTGCCTTCGGATAGAAGCCTTTCCGTGCAAATCCTCGTGAATCAGTCGTCGTAGCGTTTCCATGAAAAAGACATAGCCTCCTCCTTCCGCTCCCACCTTAGCCCATGTGTCTACTGAAACGGGTTAAGGTCAATCCGCACGTGCCTCGGACGCGAGGAGATCCCGGCCACGTGCCCACCTGCCCACGCCGCCGCCCACATCGGCCGAACGGAGTATCGGCTCAACCACAGGCGGCGGTCCAGGCTCAACGAAAAATGTTCCTGCGAGGTCTTCCACGGCCGCCCTCGCAGTGCTACAATGCCCGCGTGGCAGAGAACGGAATTAGCGGAGGATCTCGCGTTCAGAGCCGCCACCCTGATCGCGGAAACGGGGGGGGCGAACCCCCGGCAGGCCTGGAAAGCCCGGCGCATCGTCGCGGAAGACTGGCTTCTTGAAAGCGGCGGAGTCGTGGAGAAAACCAACCATGTGTTACCCCATTCCTTCTGTCCGGCTGGCTCATAATCAGGTTAAAGCTACATGCTCGAGATCGACAGCCAAGCATGCCTGGGCTTTCGATTGGGCGTGTCTTTATCGTATAAGCAATAGTAATAATAGGGAAAGGAATAAATGATGAAAGACATCGTATTCGAGTGCAAGAACTGTCACAAGATGCTAGCCGTCGATGCCGGTCTTAAAGGAAGTTCGGTAGATTGTGCAGATTGCAATTCGCTAATGGTCGTGCCTATTCCCGAGATTCAATTTACCTGTGCAGAATGCGGTGATAGTATAGGTATACCGTCCGATCTCTCAGGTAAGTCATGCACGTGTCCTGAATGCGATGCGCCTCTGCTCATACCAGCAATTGACGAAAGAAAACGCATGAAACTGCGAAACGCGAAAAACGGTGACTCTTCGGCTGCTGAGGTTCATACGAGGAGTCGACAGTGTCCGGTATGTTATCAACACCTGCCGGAGCAAGCCGTGCTCTGCACGGGATGCGGGCTTGATCTTCGGACGGGCGAAGCATATAACCCCAACCGGTCAAAAGCTCGTTTGATACATCGGCATACTATCATCGCGAGAATAGTTGCTGTGGGCGTAGTCTGCCTGCTTCTGGCCGGATGGGCTTGGCATCAAGGGACAAAGCATCGCCGCAAGACAAGAATGCATTCTGATACGGTTCCAGCAGAAACTCAGCTTGACAAAACTGCGACAACGATCAACGAAAAGTCCGGACCATTGACTCCAAATCAGATTCAGCCAGTGGAAGAAACCCTCGTCGATGGCGTTCTCAGACCAGTAGTCAATGGACTAGTTTTCAAGACGGTATCGGGCGCGACTTATGAGATCACAGATTCCAACATTGTCTCATCGTCGAGAAAAGATGGTCGAGTGGCCCCCAAAGTGAAAATACTGCTTGACAAAGGCGACTTCAAAGCCCATTTTGAAAATGATGAGCAATTATATACCTGCCGTCAAATCGTTGCGCCAAGCGTTACTAAGCATGGCCCCCATGAACTGGACTGGGGTGAAGTTGAGCACGGTCCGTTGCGAGTTGGCAATGACTATGGATGCTCGCTAAAGGAGGGCACCGTACTCGAACTCGTTACGGGTGGCAGATATGAGGTCACGGCTTTATCTGGACGCTCGTACATTAGCTCTAGTGATAGGGTTGTTGCCGTCGTCAGCACAAATGCCTTCTTGTGCAAGATCGGAATTGGCGAAGCTAGCACGTGCCTAGTGAGACCTGTGGGGCTTACTGCGGCAACCGATTCAGGGACGTCGTGTCAGATTGAAACCGTGGAAGAAACACTTGCTAACGGCATTCTTGAAGCAAGAAGAGGTGGGCTCGTTTTCAAGACGGTGTCGGGCGCGACCTATGAGGTAACTGATCCAGTGAGAGTCTCGGCATTTGAGAAGAGTAGCGTCGCACCCAAAGTGACGATCTTGCGTGACAAGGGCATCTATAAAGTCCTCTTCGAGGGCGACAACCAGATGTACACCTGCCGCCAAATCGTTCCTCCTAGTTCAGCCAAGCACTGTGTCGGTGAATTGGAATGGACTGAGTATGAGCGTGGCAAGTTGATCCTCGGTAACAAATACGGAAGCTCATTAAAAGTAGGCACGTTAATCGAACTCTCAACGGGCGGCAGGTATGAGATTAAGGCCTTAACCGGGCACTCTTATATCAGCGCACACGAAAACATCACAGCTGTAATCAGCACAAACGCATACTTATACAAAGCCGTGATTGATAATGACACACTCTGTCTTGTAAATCCTATTCAGACTAAATCAGGTATGCCCATATCCTCCCACGCGCCGTCTTCGATGGAAAAGTGCATCGCCGTAGTTGGGGCTGGTAGTCTGCGGGGTACTGGTTTCGTATTGAATCTGGGCGAAAAGAAGTATCTGATAACCAATGAGCATGTTGTACGCGGCGGGACTCCACTGCTTGTAAGGTTGTTATCAGGGACGAGCCTCAAATTCAAGAGTTTCGAGGTCTGCTTTGACAGGGACTTAATCCGGATGGAGTTGGATGATCAATCGCTCGATGCATTACCCTTCTCTTCCGCCATACCTGAGATTAATCAACAATTGATAACCTATGGTAATACTCAGGGGCTGGGTGTCTTGAAAGAAGAACATGGTCGTATCCTTGCGCTCGGACCAGATCGTTTCGAGGTGGATGTCAAACTGGTCGAAGGTATGAGTGGCGGTCCGTTATTGGCTGGTGGTATGGTTGTAGGCGTTTCCACGTATTCGGTGCAACTCTATGATATTAAGTCTTATTTGTTGTTCCGTTCGGGTGATGTCTACACAGAAATGAAGCCGACGGAAAAAAAATATTTCGGTGTCAGAATACCCGACTCCGGCGCAAAGGAATGGCACGTGGTCAACTGGCCAGAATACGATCAGGGTGCACGTTGTCTGCGAGACCTCTGGCAATGCACGGAGCACCTCCGCGACAAGGTCTACAGATATATCCAATACCGGGACTACAAGAAAAAGGGGGACCTGAACGCCGACGAATGCGGCAAGTACACCTATTTGAGGGCGCTTCCCGAATCGCTCAAATCGGTCATTAGCATTCTCAACAATATTGACAGGCCCGCGGCACGTAGTGGCTCCTCAAGAATGCCGCAAGCTCAATTGCGGGACACGCGTCGAGAGAAGGCTCAAAGCAAGGATTTGCATGAGCAAGATCATGCTGAAAGGACAAATGCCCAAGAGCAAATCAAACGATGCCAAGCGGATCTAAATGTAGAGCTCCGTGGTCTTGTGAAGAATATCGATGTTTCAATTAATGCCTACCGATGGCCCACATCTGGAATGAAAAAAGAAGCGGACGATGCGCGAAAACTCATCGGAGATTTGGTCGACCAGATGCCACAAATCAGAGGATACAAAGGGACAAGTATGTGAGTGTGCAACTGAGATTTGAAAGCGGGTCATGCCGACATACCCTCGGTGTTGAGGTATGTCTTTCTGGTCTCCCACTTCCTCGCTGCTCTCCGATAGGACAGCGGAGACCAGCCTGAGCAGAGAAGACTCGCTTGGGAAGAGCCCGGCGACACGTGTCCTGTGCCGGATCTGGCGGGTGATATTCTCCGCCATGTTGCTGGTCCTGAGCCTGCGGCGCATGGGCGCGGGAAGGGTGAGTACGTCGAGGCCCTCGGGGATGTTCTCCTCCATCCACGCGGCCAGCTTCGACTGGGACTTCGAGTACTTCTCGACCGCAGCGTCGAGAAGCCTTTGCGCCTCGTCGAGGGATGACACGGTGAAGATGGCGCGTATGTCAGCCGCCACCTGCGACTTGAGGTCGTGCTTCGTGACGTATGCCTGCGCGTCGGTAAGCCAGTGGAACTTCGCCACGCCCTACCGGACCTGGCTGGCGGCTTTGAGCTGCGGGATCGCCTCGTCGATCTGG
>JAEAMG010000888.1_pt1 | contig 28091 bp, 28 predicted proteins | sample 8958741 | NCBI WGS metagenome assembly JAEAMG01 (sample SAMN16933256, study PRJNA681125) | bioreactor sludge metagenome | isolation source: anaerobic bioreactor treating anionic surfactant - SDBS | place: India: Bengaluru | collected 2019-02-28 | reverse complement strand
GCAGCGTTCGCTGGCCTTCCTCGGGCAGCAGGTTGTCGAAGTACCATTGCACCGGGCGGTTCGTGGCGCCGTCGCGTTGCAGCCCTTCGACCAGGGGAATGCCAGGGCACAGTGCATAGGCACCCGGATGAGCCAGCCATTGCGGAGAATACTCGAAGGCCCACAAGCCGTTCGCTTCGTGCAGGGTGCCGACAGGCTGCTCGTTGATCCAGGCCTCAAGCACGCGCGACATCAATGCTGCTCACTCTGGCGCGCCATAAGCTTTTTCATTTCTGCATCGTGCAGGGCCATCGCCTCGTCCGGTATCTCGGCGGTGAGGCGAATGCCCAGTTGGTCCAGCACCTGGAACAGCTTGCTCCATTGCACGGAGTCGTCACCGCGCTCGACCTTGCCAAGGAAATTCTCGCTGACACCTATCGTGCCCGCGGTATCGTCCTGGCGCAGTCCAAGTGCCTTGCGTGTGGCGCGTACGAGCGGGCCCACCTCTGATGCAGCGTCCAGCGTGACTTTCATCATCTAATCCTCATGGTCGCGAGGATAATAGCTGAGCCGCTGGGTTCCGCAAGAGAATCCTCATGATCGTTAGGATAATGAGGGAGGGCCTAGACCTGAACGCGAAGTCCTTACGACCGTGAGGTTTGAAAGTGCACAAACGAGTTCACAAAGGGCCGCAGCCTACTATCAAGGGTGCGTGTCATTTACGCCTGGCATTACGGGCCGCCATTGGGGTGCCCAAATACCAACAATCGTGAAATCAGCGCCGGCGAACTGCATATCACCGCCGACCCAATACTGAACCGAGGCACTTGAATTGGAGGCGTGCACTCGAACGCTGTGAAGGCCCGGCTTGCCGCAGCGGCTAGTCTTGCCAAAGAACCAGTAATGGCCGGTCTCTGTCGGTGGTTCCGGGCGGAAAGTCAGCCCGTCAATGACCTGTTCGCGCAAACGCATGAAGCGCTGCTGGCAGGCCAGCTCTTCAAGCGGTACAACCAGGGTCACGTCGCGATTCCAGCGACAGTTGCTTGTCACCGGCAGATGGACGCCGGCGCCATCAATCCGCTCGACCGTGGTGACCTGATGAGCGGCGGCCGTATACCCGTCCATCAGCTCCTCTGCTCTCAAGAGGATGATCTTTTCACCAATCTGTACATTCATTGCTCGTCTCCTATTCCAGTGCGCTGATGATGCCGAAACAATGCATTGCAGCAAGCGATTGCGCGACGCTGCAGGAGCTAACAAAAAACCCCGCCGAGGCGGGGTCTGGAGAGGCGAGGAATCAGTTGCGGCTGGACATGATCCGCAAGATCCTCAGGAACAGGTTGATGATGTCCATGTAAAGCGCGGCGGCGCTATCGATCGCGTTGTCCAGCGTTCGAGGGATGGTGTTTGCACGGTGCCAGTCGTAACCGATATAGCCGCAGAAGATCAGCGCAACGACCCAGTCGAGCACGCCAACGTGGGTCTTGAACACGAAGATCAGCACGACCTCGGCGATGACGGCACAGAGCAGAGAGATAAAGAGAATCGAACCCAGGCCGGCGAAGAAGCGCGGAAAGACCGTACTCAACGTCATCATGAGAAGCGTGACTATCGCGGTCGCGTTGATCGCATCACGAACCAGACTCGGCTCATACTGGCTGACAACCATCGTCAGAACCAGACCGAAAGGAACAACCACTAGGTTGTAGCCGATGAAGCTCACGAGCGGGTTGGAAGACATGGTGAACATAAGCACACCGGCGATACAGCAGACGAAGTAGCCGCCGAAGAACAGCCAAGGGCTGACACTGGCGAGGGATTCGGCCGGCACAGTGCCGACCAGATAGGCGTTGACGGCAAACCCCCAGAGAAGGGTAAGACCGATCACCAAGTTATACATCGAAGCGCTCAATTCCTGGCCGAAGCTATCGGCTTTCGTTCGCGTGAACACCTTGTTATCAATCACCGTTCATCATCCTCTCAGTGTCGCGCATAAGTGCGCGTAATATCGTTAATTGCCGGATCGATGGTACTGCCTAATGCTGTTTCTGCAAGGAGGCTCAACCGTGAAAGGCAGCCAGTGACTGACTGCCTCTACGTCGAGGCCAGACGCTTAAGCTCAGTCGGGAGAGGGGGCGAATCGGCGTTTGAACTCTACAGCCGCAGGGGCGAATAGCGCGAAGGCCTTCGCGCGAAGATCCGCCAAGCGGGCAGCAGGCGGTCCTTGGTGCACGAGGCCTTTGGCGTGAAGCACGGCCAGCGTGATGTCCTTGAACTCCGCCTCCCCCTCCAGGAAGGAATCAACAAGGACACTGAATTGCATTCCACCCACCGTGTCACCGGGATTACGGGTGATCCACTCTTGGTAGAAGCCGTGAAGAATGACGTGTCGCTCGCGGTCAAAGTTTAGATCGAACATCTTTCCATTCAAGTAGCGTTCAGCCAGATGTTCCTCTACGTCGGCTGGCAGCAGGCCAAGCCCGATAAGGGTCTCAGCCATCCACAGTGACCGCCGATAGGCATTCGCCAGTTCCCCTGGCTCGTAGAAAGCTGAGCGCTCTCCATCATCAAAGCGCGATGCGCTTTGCTCTGGGTCCCTGGCGAATTCCATGAAGTGCTTCAGACACAGGTGGGCGCTATAGAAATTGAGGTTCACGTGGGGTTTTGCACAAACGCTGCAGCTGTGGACCGGCTTAAGGATGTGGCTTTTGAACAACCCGCAATGCCTGCAGGTGCCATGCTCGGAATCGCCCCGCCGGTCAAACTCATGGCCTGCACATGCGAGATGGCGCTGATGAGCAGCCCAAGCTTTGTCTTCCGCATCTTCTACCGTTGCCCCTTCGCCGCGAATGAACGTGTCAGGGAACGCCTCGAAAAATGCAGTGCGGTAGTTGCCTTTGACGGAGAGTACGACACCACTATCGCCGCACTGAACAAAACAGGATTCTGGCCACGGCTTTTGACACATATACGACGGGCCCGCGCTCCTGCGGGCCAGCTTGGGCGATGGGGTGCTGGTGCTCATGGGAACCTCGAATGAGAAGAAATAGGTTGCAGGCAGTCTGCTCGCCATACCGGTAGTTGCAACGGCTAGCGGGGCATCTCAAGCAGACGGTTAAGTTCGCGCTGCCGCTGGGCGCGGTCCGTAACCCGGGGCGTGATGCCGCGCCCAGTCTCTCGACTCGCCGTCTGATTCAGACGCTCGCGATGCGCCATCATGATGGGTGCGCTGTAGAGGTTGATCGGGGGAAACGTCATGTCTGCCCACATTGTTGGACATCCTATTAACCGATAAGTAGGGCTCTAATCCTACGAACATTGCAGGTCAAAATACCTGGGGTAACATCCAAATACGGTTAATAGGAGCACCCGCAAAATGAACACAGAAACCGAGCGCCTGCCTACAAGGCGTCTTTCGTTACAGGCTGCCCTGGACATGACACGACCACACCGTCTCGAAGGAACGTATCGCAAGGACGCGGCCGTACTGCGCTTTCGCTATACCGATACCGGCGAGCAAGTGTGCGTCCCAAACACGTGGAATAACCGCCCACCAGAGCGGCGCCTGCAGGATGATCGCCAGCACGCCGCCGCGGCCGAGCAGCGCGCAGCTCAGCTGGAAGTGTGCCCCCCAAGTGGCATCGATCCCGCAGCTGTACAAACCATCATCGCCCACTACCGGCAGAAGGCAGCGCGGCTACGTGCCTCGACTGGCCAGGCGGCCGCTACCGGCCCAGCCATTTGACGCGCAGCGGGCCGGCTTGCTGGTTGGCTGCCCACGGGCACGATGACGCAACAAAGATTTCTAATCGGAGATACCGAGCAATGACCGCTGAACCCCATATCGCTGCAAGTGACGCCGAACTGATTACAAGCATCGCGACAGGTGACGTTGACCCACTGCACCTGCCGGCGGAGCGCCTGCAATCGCTTTGCGAGCAGCTCAATGCGGCGTACCGCCAGGGCCGTCCGGCGGTGAGCGACGCGATCTACGATCAGGTGTTCATCGAGAGCCTAAGAGCCCTGGATCCGGCGAACGAATTTCTGCAGGCCGTAGAACCCGAAATCGAGCCTTTCAGTGGGCCTGCTGTGCGCCACGCGCGTCCGATGCTTTCGACCGAAAAGGCATACACGGAAGACGAAATCGGTCGCTTCGTCGCGCGCCTGCAAAAAACGGCCGCGGACCTCGGTATTCAGGACTTTGAACTGGTGCTGCGAGTGACGCCAAAACTGGACGGCATCGCCTGCCGGGATTACGGCGATCGTCTCGTTACACGTGGCGACGGCCTGTCCGGATCGGACATCAGCCACATCCTCGATCGCGGGGCCATCATCGCCACTGGCAAGCGCGGCCTCGGCGACGGAGAGGTGGTGGTCGTGCAGGACTACTTTGAAAACGTGCTCAAACCACGCTTTGACTTGGAGCACCCGCGCAATTACATCACTGGCTTCTGTGGCGCAGAGACCGAGAAGGCGCACCATCGTGAAGCCGCGTTGGCCCAAGCGGTCGTATTCGTGCCTTACCAGACGCTTACGGCCTGGGAGGGCACGGCCGAGGCGTTTCTACGGGATTGGCAACTAATCTGCGAAGAGGTCAAGCAGGGTGTCCCGTATCTCATGGATGGGATCATCGTCGAGGCAACTCATGTCGACGTCAAAGCGGCGTTAGGCGCCACCTCGCACCACCACCGCTGGATGTTGGCGATCAAGGAAAAGGGCGAGACTGCGCTGACTCCGGTCAAGGACATCACCTGGCAGACCGGCCGGACAGGTCGCGTTACTCCTGTCGTCGAGCTTGAGCCCATTTATCTGTCTGGCGCCAACATTGCACGTGTAACCGCGCACCATGCGGGCAATATTCGATCGCTGGGTATCGGGCCGGGCGCAATGCTGGAGATTATCCGCGCGGGCGAGGTGATCCCGAAGATCGAGCGCGTGGTAATTGCCGTTGAGGCTGTCCTGCCAACGGAGTGCCCTTGCTGCGGCCACGCGCTGGAGCTGGAAGGTGATTTTCTGGTGTGCCCAAACAGCCTTGGCTGCGCCGAGCAGGCAGCCACTGGGCTCGTTCACTTCTTCAAGACGCTCGGCAATGTGGATCTCTTCGGTCCGAAGACGGTACAGGTGCTGGTGCAGGCAGGAGTAACCCAATTGCCGGCGATCTACGAGCTTACCGCAGAGAGCTTCCAAATGATGGGTTTCGGCCCGGGCCAGGCGGCGAACCTCGTGCGCGAGCTGGAGCGCTCCATGCAGCAGGAGGTGGAGGACTGGCGGTTCTTGGCGGCGTTCGGTATTCGCCATCTGGGACGGGGCGATTCGCGCAAACTGCTCGAAGGGTTCACTTTGGAAACCCTGGTCGACGGCGTTACGGCAGACCAGTTGGCGGCACTCGACGGGTTTGGCGCACTGACCAGTAAAAGCATCTCAGCGAGCCTGGCGGAACGCGCCGGGTTGATCAGCGCGCTAATGGGGTCGTTCACGCTCCGCCGTACCGGCGCTGCCGCGCCCAAGAATGCGGCGGCGGCCGCCGGCCCGATTGCCGGAAAGAGTGTCGTATTCACCGGGGCGCTTTCCTCCGGCAGTCGCGAAGAGTTACAGGAACGGGCTCGTGCGATGGGCGCTACCGTTCAATCCAGCGTCAATGGCAAAACCAACTACCTCGTGTGCGGCGAGAAAGTTGGGGCAAGCAAGATGACCAAGGCGGCCGCTCTCGGTGTTCAGGTTCTCACCGAGGAGCAATACCTGTCTCTAATTGCAGCTGACTAATCGATTTCTTCCTGATCCAAGAAAAGCGGCGCCTCGACACATGAGGCGCCGCTTTTTTATGTGCACCCATAAAAGCGATGCATTGGTCTGAGTCCGGCAAGATACAGACGAATTAGGCGGGTTGCAGTGGCGGCCTAATCTGCGAAAGTCCTAATGGATTAACGTAGAAAAGGGAAGGCAATATGCCGGATATCACTGATAAGAAATCTGTCAGGCGATCCGTACTCATTACGCTTACGGCGATAGTGGGCTCGCTTCATCTGATGCTTCCTACACAAGAACCGCAGCCTCAAGCTCTTGATTACGCTACAACCATGAAGCCGGAGATTGTTTACAGTTTTTCTTCGGGAATTCCTACGCAAGAAGAACAGGTCGAGAAGGCTGTAAAGGCCATCGCTGTCGCTGAACAAGCGAGCCGTGAACGGTTGACTATGGATTCACTGGAGGGGGTGTTCAAACTCGACAGCGAGCGAGCAAGACAATTCGCCGGGTGGATTCATGAAGCTGAGGCGGAAACGGGAGTTCCGCCGGAGTTGATGGCAGCGCTAATCGCGACCGAGTCATCGTTCCGCTACAAAGCCCAGTCGTGGAGGGGCGCTGTCGGGCCTACTCAGGTGCGCCCGCAGTTCTGGCAGGATTTCTGCGGTGGTGATCTACAGGACCCACGCAACAACATAATTTGCGGCGCCAAGGTGCTTGCGCATTACAGGGAAGGCTGCCCAGATTGGAGCTGTGCATTCAAGAAGTACAACGTGGGCCCGACAGGCTATCACCGCGAGTCGTTCATGCCCGCAATGGAGCGTTACATCGCGAAAATCCGTTTCCATCTAAGTCAACTGGGAGAAACCGGTTCCCGCTATCGCTGGGTGGCTACGCGTTGAGCTAGGTAGCAAGAAAAAGGCCGCATCTCTGCGGCCTTTTTTTGTAGGACTTGTCCAGGCGGTCGCTACGCTTCGATAAGGCGCTCGTTCACGCGCTGGCGGCCATGCCGGGTGCTCTGCCGGCCGATCGAGCTGATCACTCGCCGCAGCAGCTTGTCGCCAGCCTCATGGATAAGGCCATACAGATCCGCGCCCTTTGCGGACACATCAAGCGCGCCCTCGTTGGAAGTATTGCAGTCGATGTGCACACGGTACTGCCCGTCGGCCTCTTTCTCCAGGTGCGCCGTAAACGACAGTACGGTCGCGAGCTGGCAAACCTTCTCCTTGCGAGCAGTCAACGCATCGGCGATTGCGCCGGTCAGCTTGAAGCCATGGCAATAGATCACTGGCACCATAATCGAACTCCTACTAATGGGTAATGCGAAGCGTGGTTGATGGCTTGGTCAGTGTATCTAACAGGTAAAGGAAATGGCGTCGGGAATGCCCATAAAAATGCAATTTGACAGACAAGATGTCAGAATCACTTGCAGATTTGATGCGGCGATATAGCCTTTTCTGCATCTTGAATAAGGGGATTGCCGGCTTGAACGCTTACGCCCAAGCGCATAACAGATCATCGTCGATAACCGACACTCTACTGGCCGAAGCGCATGATGAACACCTGGTAACGGGATTCTTCGACGGCGCAGAAAAGCTACTGGCCAAAGGCAGCCGGATGCCGCGGACGAGCTCCTGGCAGAAGGCATTCTGGTCGCTTCTGGAAGAGAACCTCATCCATGAGTGCGACCGCCGTGGGCTGGAAGGCACAGGCGGCGCTCAGGCTATATTCGCTCCATCCAGCGCGGGCCTGGAGCGTCTGCGAGAAATTGCCCTGGATAAAGACGTGTCCGTCGTGTTGACCCAGGCACGCTGGAACCCGGAACCGGTACACCTGGACTGGCCAGATCCGCTTATGTGCTGGGAGGTCTGCCAGGGTCAGATCCTTGGAGACATCCTGAGCGAAAATGGAGCAATCATCGTCGACGGCGCCGTGCTGGCCGAGGTGGGACTGTATCGGTTGAATTCCGCGCTGTGCGAGGTCTCGGATGTGGATATCGCCAGCGCACTCGAAAGCCATCCAGACCTGCAAAGTTACCAGTCACTAGGTCGCGATTCGAATGGCTATCCCATACCTCCGGATGAGCTCTTTTCGTCCGTCGGACTACCGAGCGCTCAGCTTTCAAACCTTGTTATTCTTGATCGCCTAAAAGTACGCGCGGAATACATCGGACTTGGGCTGGGCGCTCAAATAATCAGTCGCCTATTTTTGCTCTACGGGCAAGGTGGGGGCCTCGGCGTGATCAGCCCGTTCCCACTGCAGTTTGGCGGAGGCTGCTTGAAGGCGAGCTGCGAGGCATACAAAGCGGCCAGCGATTCTTTGCAGCGGTACTACCGAAGGCTGGGGTTCTCTCTTCATCCGTCCGACCCATCCCTCATGGTCTGCGATCTGGCCAGCGGTCCTCTTTCTCGGCATACGTCGCGCCACGAGCGTTGTTACAGTGAAGAAATTAAGTGGTTCCGCGGGATTTCTAGGGTTTCTTGATTTTCGTCAGGTAGACAGGCGCTCAGCGGTTCCAGAAGCGATCAGTGGTCAATTTTGGGGTTGTTTCGATCACAGTTGCGGGCGGTATAATGGCATGGTGCCATCACGCGGTAACGAGCACTCACTCGTTTGTTAATCCTTAATGGTTGGAAGCCATTGAGGTGACCGTTACAGATTAACCCCCCCCTTTTGAAGAATTGATATATGTCAAGAATATTCCCGGACGACGGTCGAAACTTCTCCTACACCCTGCTTGGTTACCTGTATCGCAAGGGCGGTCAGGAGATGAAGGCGAAAGTGAGGGTCCCGGAGCGCGTGGCTCAGGGGAAATGCGCTGAGGAGGGGGGGGATCGCAGCTGGTTCTGCACCGGCGGCTGCGGCACATGGTCTGAAGCTGATTTTGATCGATTGGTCGAGTGCAATTACGTTACCGCTCACGAGATTGCTAACGGGCACACGTCATATCGGCTCACGCCGAATGGCCTAGCTGCACTGCGCAAGCACGGCGAGGCGGACTTCTGCAGACTGTATGGTGTTCCCGCTGCACGAGCGGAAGACGTCATCATCAGTCGCGCTACTTTCGTCGGCGGCGGCCTCGCCGGATATTCGCTGGATAACCGGTCGGCTCGGGATTTCATCGAGTTCTCGGAAATCAATGTCTGGGGCCAAGTAAAAGGATCGGACGAACCGTTTCTCCTTGCGGTCGCGCAGATGTTCTTTATCGACGCTGAAGCCGCGTTGCTTATCGGCGGGTTCTCGCTTGAGGAGGTTATTGCCGCACATCCCGACGCCAGCCAGTATCGGGACCTGGTCTGCAATCAGGACCTTGACGGTGAGGCCGCGCAGCACATTTATGAGTTGACCGACATGCTTGGCCTGGAAGAGGCAATTGGTCGACAGCTCGTCATTATGCATGACCTCCGTGTTGCACCTGCTTTCATTGGCAAGCGCGTTGGATGGGAAGTTGGCCGGCGCCTGCTGACACGCTATGGCGTTGGCGGCGGGATCGTCATGGCGCCGCTGCGACCCTATGGTGCCAAAGGCAAGGCGGCTGACGAGATTGCTTCCCGCCACATTGCTCGCACGGCAGTGCCGGCCCACGTTAAGCGCCACCCATTTGTTCCGCGCGCCTTGGTTGGAGATATCCGCAAGTTCAGCCAGTTGCCTTGAGGTAGTCAGCGCTCTGCGCTGTGCCGGCCTTTGTTAGCCACACCTGCGCCCATGCTTTGGAATCACCCCTGAAGCATGGGCGCGCTTCGTTTCGCGGTTCGACATTTCCATAGGAAGAAGCATCAGGCCTCAGCCCTCGCCAGACCTTGCAGCCGGGTCGCCTTGAGGCATTCTGCTATCAGGCCGGTGTAAACGAGCCGACCACGACAAGTTCGCTTGAAAACTGGAAAAGGAGCGCGGCCCGGCCGCGATGTCACCATGAAGACCCACGTCCTATTGCTTGCCCTGACTACCGCCCTGTTGTCCGCCGGCGCTGCCGCGGCTGGTCCGGTAAAAGGTACATCCTCGTTCACGATCGGAGCAGTCCAGTCCGACATCGCGTTGATCGACGATGCCAGCATTGCTGGATTCAACATGAAATATCAGTTCGAGCCCGACGGAAGTCGAATCGGTTTCCTGGGGTCGTTCACCTATGCCGGCGGCTCGGACCGAATTTCTCAGTCCAATGGGCCATCAACCAAGATCGATGCAACGTATTTTTCCCTTGCTGCAGGGCCGAGCTATCGTTTGAACCGCTTCGTCGCGATCTATGGTCTGTTCGGTTTCGCAGGCGCTGACGCCGAAGTGGACGGTGGCGTATCGGTCGATGACTACTTCGCCCCGATCTTCGGTGCCGGCGTTCGCCTGAACCCAACCCGGTCGATCGTCATCGATGCCCACTACGAGAAGGCCGGCATCCAATCCGATCGCAAGCACGTCGACGGCGACACCTACTCGGTCGGACTGGGGCTTCAGTTCTGACCCGGGCGAGGTGATGGTAATTCGGTCGTTTCCTTATTTTCGCGCCCCGGATCGGGCATAGCAGGGGATAGGGTGGTGGCTTCAGCAGAAGTTTGACCGCCCTACCGAGTGCTGGCCGGGGCTATGAGGAAATCACTTGGAACAGTACCTGCGCGTCGCCAAACGCATTTGCGAACAAGGCAAATGGATAGAAAACGAGCGCACCGGAGAGCGGTGCCTGAGCGTCGTTAACGTGGATCAGGAGTACGACGTGGCAGGAAACCAGCTGCCACTTGTCACAACTCGAAAAAGCCCGTGGCGCATGGCGATCGCTGAGCTGCTTGGATATCTGCGCGGCTACTCCAGTGCCGCCGATTTCCGCGCCATCGGCACCAAATCCTGGGACGCCAACGCGAACCGAAACGCCGCCTGGCTGGCGAATCCCGCACGACGTGGCGAGGATGACATGGGGCGCGTCTATGGGGTGCAGGGCCGCAATTGGCAGCGGCCGGATGGCGGCACCATCGACCAGCTGCGCAAAATCATTGATAACCTCTCCAGGCGGATTGATGACCGCGGCGAAATCCTCACGTTCTACAACCCTGGGGAGTTCCACTTGGGTTGCTTGCGGCCCTGCATGCACACCCATACCTTCTCGTTGCTTGGTGACACCCTCCACCTGACGTCCTATCAGCGATCGAGCGATTGGCCGCTCGGCGCCGTTGCGAATGCAGTGCAAGCATTTACCCTGCTCAAGCTGGTAGCACAAATAGCTGGAAACCTGCAGCCAGGCACGGTCTACCACAAGATCGTGAACGCGCACATTTACGAGAATCAGCTAGATCTGATGCGCGACGTCCAGCTCGTGCGCGAGCCGTATCCGCTGCCTCAGCTGCACATCAACCCGGATATCAGGACATTGGAAGATATCGAGACATGGGTAACGCTCGACGATTTCACCGTAAGCGGATACCAGCACCACTCGGCGATACATTATCCATTTTCCGTCTGATTAGCCGTGTTGCTTCAAAGTAGGCACTCACATACCTTCATTTTTGGCTCTTGACATAGGAGAAGCCGAATGAAGCACTCTGTACAAATTGAACCGCTCAATATGGGCAAGGCCATCGCCTGTACGAATTTCGTCATGTCGTTTCTTGGCCTGGTGGCGGCGAGCATGGCCGGCGTCGATATGACCAGCCCCACCTGGAGGATGCTGCTGGTGATGCCGATCCTGCTGGCCCTCATCGGTCTGCTTTACGGCATGGTTGGCGGCTCGATCTACAACGCAATGGTACGTAAGAAGGGCGATGGACCGGGGATGGTGGTTTCCGACGGCCGAGCCTGATCTCTTCCGGCTGACCTGTTTCAGCTCACACGCCCGGTATTTGCCGGGCGTTTTTCGTTGTGCCCCCTACAGCTGCTGTGCCCAAACCGCGTAGCTGAAACTATCTTGGGCTGCATCCGGCCATTTCCGGCTGAAACGTCTGTTTGCCAGCGTTTTGCCCTCTTGCTATCCCTGTCACTCATGCGAGCATTAACGTGTTAACAAACACCCATGCTTTCTGGGAAGGGTCTATGACGCAAGAAACCAACCAAACCGAAAACCAGTACCGCGGCGATGCGATCCAGGTGCTCAAGGGGCTTGAGCCGGTCCGTAAGCGCCCCGGTATGTATGTCGGCGGAACCGACACCAATGGCTTCCATCACTGCGTGTGGGAGATCATTGATAACTCCGTCGACGAAGCGATGGCAGGCCATTGCAAGAACATCAATGTCACCATGCACAAGGATGGCTCGGTCAGCATCCAGGACGATGGCCGTGGCATCCCCGTCGATATCCATCCGGGCGAGGGCATCCCCACTGCAACCGTGGTGTTCACCGTACTGCACGCCGGCGGCAAGTTCGACAACAGCAACTACAAGGTTTCCGGCGGCCTGCATGGCGTAGGCGCATCGGTCGCCAATGCGCTGTCCACCAAGCTCGAAGTCATCATCAAGCGCGATGGCAAGAAGTGGCAGCAGATCTTCCGCGACGGCGGCAAGCCGGAAGCCGACCTGCACGAGGTCGGCACCACCAATCGCACGGGCACCTATGTGCGGTTCTGGCCGGACATGAGCATCTTCGACGCCGACTGCGTGTTCGAGGAAGAGAAGATCATTCAGCGTCTGAAAACGACGGCCTACCTGAACCCTGGTCTGACCTTGACGCTGACCAACGAGCGCGATGACGTCGAGCAGCGCACCTTCATTGCTGGCGCATTCAGCGAAATGCTCGATGATATCGCCGGCAAGAGCGGCAAGCACCTCAGCACCATCATCGAAGGCAAACGTGTCGAGACGGTGGAAGGCGAGGGCGAGGTGGAAGTGTCCATTGCCATGCGCTGGCATGAGCGCAACGGCAAGCTCGTCGGCTTCGCCAACGGCATCCCTACCAGCGATGGGCAACACATCACCGGCATCCGCGCTGCTGCAACTCGCGCCGTGAACATCTACGCACAAACGAACAACCTGGTTCGCCAGGGGCAGACCTTCTCGTCCGACGACGTGCAAGAAGGCATGATCGCCGCGGTGTCGGTCAAGGTGCCTGAGCCGAAGTTCGCCGGCCAGACCAAGGAGAAGCTGACCAACCCGGGAGTGCAGGGCGTCACCTCTCGCGCCACCCAGGAAGCGATCACCCTGGCCTTCGAGGAGAACCCGGATCAGGCCAAGCGCATCGTCGAGCGTGTGAAGCTTGCCCAGAAGGCGCGCGAAGCCGCCGACAAGGCCCGCGATCTGGTTGTTGAACGCAAGACCGCAATTTCCCGCACGGCACTGCCGGGCAAGCTGGCGGACTGCCAGGAGCAGGATCCCGCCAAGTCCGAATTGTTCATGGTGGAGGGTGACTCCGCAGGCGGCTCGGCGAAGATGGGGCGCAACCGTGAGTTCCAAGCCATCCTGCCGCTCAAGGGCAAGATCCTAAACACCTACCGCGCTGAGACGTCCCGCATCCTCAAGTCCGAGGAAGTGAAAAACATCGTGCTGGCGCTTGGTTGTGGCACCAAGACGGCCTTCGACATCGAGAAGCTCCGTTACCACAAGATCATCATGCTGGCGGACGCGGATTCCGATGGTGCACACATCGCAACGCTTGCCCTGACCTTCTTCCACGTTTACCTGCCGCAGCTGATCGAGGCAGGAAACATCTACGTGGCCATTCCGCCGCTGTATCGCGTGCGCAAGGGCAAGCAGGCCCAGTACCTGAAGGATGACGCTGAGCTCAAGGCCTTCATGACCGGCCGCGATGACGCTGACAAATGGCAGGTCCAGCGCTTTAAGGGTCTCGGCGAGATGAACCCGGAGCAGCTGTGGGAAGCAGCGATGGACCCGGCAACCCGCCGCTTGGCTCAAGTGATGTACGGCCCTGAAGGTCGTGAGGGCGACGAGCCTGTCTTCAACCTGCTGATGGGATCGGAAGTGCCGCCGCGGCGTGAGTTCATCGAATCCCGCGCCGAATACGCCAACGTCGATCTCTAACGGATACGCTCAAGGAACATACCAAATGACTGACGCAACGACTCACGATACGCCCTTGGTGAATGCGCCGCTCGTGATGCCAATTTGCGAGGTAATGCAGAACAATTACCTCGACTACGCCATGAGCGTGATCACCGGCCGCGCGCTGCCTGATGCGCGGGACGGACTGAAACCGGTGCACCGGCGCATCCTTTACGCCATGCACACCCTCAACATCGGCCCGAACGGTCCACACAAGAAGTCGGCCCGTGTGGTCGGCGACGTGATCGGTAAGTATCACCCTCACGGCGACTCCGCCGTTTACGAGTCGGCCGTGCGCATGGCTCAGCCCTGGGTGATGCAACACCCGCTGATCGATGGGCAAGGTAACTTCGGCTCCATGGACGGCGATGGCGCGGCTGCCATGCGTTACACCGAGATGCGCATGACGCGCATGGGCCAGCAGATGTTCAACGACATCGGCAAGAACACCGTCAATTTCCGGCCAAACTACGATGGCTCGGAGCAGGAGCCGGAAGTCCTGCCGTTGGCCTACCCAAACCTCTGGATCAACGGTTCGGAAGGTATCGCCGTCGGCATGGCCACCTCCATCCCGCCTCACAACCTCAACGAGACGGTTGCGGCGTTCATGGCATGGATGGACAACCCTGACCTCTCCCTGGCGGAGATCGCCGAATGCATGCCGGCGCCGGACTTCCCGAGCGGCGGCCTGGTTCATGGCGTTGACGGCTATCTGAACGCCCTGGCGACCGGCCAGGGCCGGGTGAAGGTGCGCGCACGCTGGCACGAAGAAGACCGCCGCGGTGGCAAGCGACTGGTTTTCACCGAGATGCCTTATCTCGTCAACAAAGCCCGACTCGTCGAGCAGGTTGCCGCGCTGGTGCAGGAAAAGACCATAGACGGTATCGCCGACCTGCGCGACGAATCGAACAGCAAGGGCGTTCGCGTTGTTCTGGAAATCAAGAAGGGCTACGAAGCCGAGCTGATCGCTCTTCAGCTCATCGCTCAGACCGACCTGGAAGTCAGCATCAACTACAACGTGCGCGCTCTGGTGAATGGCCGCCCGCAGCAACTCGGCATTCTCGACGTGTTCAAGGTCTTCCGCGATCACCGCATTGAGGTCATCCAGCGTCGAACTCAGTTCGATTTGGATCGCACACTGGAACGCCTGCACATTCTGGAAGGCTACATCAAGGCACTGGACCTCCTGGACGACACCATCGCAGCGATCCGCTCCTCGAAGGAAGTCGACGAGGCGCGCGAGAAGCTGAAGGTGCTGCTGGGCGTCGACGATACGCAGGCACAGGCGATCCTCGATCTGAAACTGCAACGCCTCACCGGCATGCAGATTCAGGACATCCGCGATGAGCATGACAAACTGACGGCCCACGCGGCCGATTTGCGCGATATCCTGGCCAATCCGCCTCGCCAGGTACAGATCATGCGTGACGAGCTGGAGAAGGCGCGTGACCAGCATGGCATTGCACGTCGCACCGAAATTGCCTCTCACCTCTCGGCGGTGACCAACGAGGACCTGATCAAAGACGAGGACGTCGTGATCATGGCCACCCGAAACGGCTATCTCAAGCGCCTGCCAGTCTCGGCCCTGAACCGCCAGAACCGCGGCACCAAGGGCCGCTCGATCATGGATGTGGGCGAGGATGACGTTGTCACCGCTATCCACACCGCATCAACCCGTGATTACCTGCTTGCAGTGACTGACTCCGGCCAGGTGCATGCCGTGAAGACGCATTCGATCCCTGAGTCAGGCATCGGCAACAAGGGCCGCCACTATCGCAATGTCTTCGACGGCATGGCGGATAACGCCCACGTTGTCGCGATGCTCTCGACCAAGGAACTCAACAGCGAAACCGAGTGCCTGGTCATCACCACCGAGCGCGGCTACATCAAGCGCAGCCAGCTTTCGCTGTTCATGAATGCCACTCGCAAGAGCGGCGTGGCCGGGGTGTCTCTGGACGAAGGCGACACTATCGTGTCTGCCGTACTGTCCGGCAGCGACAAGGACACCGTCATTGTCGTCGGCAGCCACTCGCGGGCCGTGCAGTTCGAGATGGAAGACGTCCGCCCGATGGGTCGAGCCTCCCGCGGCGTGCGAGCCATCAATCTGCCGGCAGAAGAGCGCGTCATCGCGGCCGCCGTCGTGCGCGAAGCCGAGTTCAAGAGCACGGATCTCGTTTGTATCGGCGAGCTGGGCGTGGGCAAGCGCACGCCGGTAGAGGAATTCGGCGTCAAAGGCCGCGGCGGGAAAGGGATGGCGTGCTACGGGCCTAACCGTCGTTCCGGGCTGTTGGCCGCTGCAACCTTGCTGCGCGACGGCCAGGACCTGGTGCTGTTCAACGAGACCGGCGGCGGCAATCGCATCAGTGGCGACGTGATCACCCAGGCGGGGCGCGCGACCGCGGGAGCCTCGATCATGCGCAACGGAAAGGTCCGGGATGTCATCGCGGTTCCGGCCTCTGAGCCCGAGCTTGATGATGCAGAAGGCGAGGGCGGCGCCTCCTAAACACCGCTCGCGTCAGATAAAAGGGCCGAAAGGCCCTTTTTTCGTTTCCCGTCTATGCAAATTGCGAAACCCTGTAATTGTGTTATAGGTTAAGGCGGGCTCTTTGAGTGAGACGACAAATATTATGCAGCCTTCGCCATTAGTGATTGTTTGAAGGTCCCTTTTTGACGTGATTCACGAATTAGGGGACACGGTAGACAAGATGACCTCGGTAACTTTGACCGACAGCACATACGTGCAACGGATAGCCCTGTAAGGGCTTGGACTATATTCCAGACCAGAGCCTTATCATGACCGATGAATACCTGATTGAGAGTTCCCAAAAACTCGAAGAGCAGCTCCTTGAAACCCGCATCAACGAGATCAAAAGTCGCGCCGGCAGTCATCAGCTGCCGCCTCTCGGCAAGTGCCACGACTGCGGGGATATCTTCGAAGATGAAGATCCGAACAAGCGGGAGAAAAAGTTCTGTGACAGCGTCTGCGAGGAATCCTGGAACGACTGGCACCAGGCCCAGGTGCGCAAACACGGCCCCGGCTTTCGCCTCCCCAGCTTCCAGCATCACTAACCAATCCGCTCCCGCTTGAGGTCTTCCATGCGCAACATCCATTTGCTGGGTCTTGGAACGGTTCTGGCGGGCGCCATCTTCGCGTTTCAAGCCGCCGAGTCCCTCTCATCCAATCACACGACCTTCCAAGTATTTGACTCAGTCGCCAGCTGCGTGAGCGCCAAGGGGCAGGAGGCGACGACTGCCTGCACCGATATGGAGGCAGAGGCGCGCTCGGTGGCGGACAACTTGCTCTGGCCGTTTGCCGATCGGGATGAATGCGTTGCCAGCCACGGCGCCGCCGGATGTTATCAAGGGCAGGACAATCGCTGGCGCGTGAAGATGGCGGGGTTCACTCAGTTCAGTCGCGACACGGCGTTTCGCAGCATCCTGCCGGTGTTCAGCTCCAGCAAGTACCCTGGCATCTACCTTCCCAACGGCTATCCAGTGCTCAGCGGTGAGAACACCATTCTCGATGCGGTTCTGGCAGTGGGCGGCGACACGGCCGGCCAGCCCCGCAGTCTGGCTAAGGACCTTTGCGTTGTAATGCCTGGATATGATGAGGCGACGTGTCGACCGCTTCACGCCTTCGTTTCACGCGGACGGCTTGAGCTGCCCACGGTTGCCGCACTTTTCTCCGTTCGCCCCTGATCGGATCTCCCAGACAAAGAAAACCCCGCTAATGCGGGGTTTCTTCTGTCAGGGCCCGGTTAAGGGCAACTGAGCCATTCCCCTTAGAGCACTTCTTCCGCTTTCGCCGCCAGGCGCGATCGCTCGATGCTTCGCAGCGTCACGTGGCCAGCGTGTTGCCAGGGGCGGAATTTCTGCACGAGGTTCGCAAGGCCGGTGCTGCCGGGGTTAAGGTAAGGTGTGTCGATCTGTGCGACGTTGCCGAGACAGATGATCTTGGTGTTTTGGCCGGCGCGCGTGATCAGGTTCTTCACCTGTTTGGGCGTTAGGTTCTGCGCCTCATCCACGATCAGGATGGCGTTGGAGAAACTGCGGCCGCGCATCAAACCCAGCGAGCGCATCTGCAGGCGCTTCTTGATCAGCTCCAGCGCTGCCGCGCCGCTCTCACCCTTCCCAAGTCCAACCAGCTGCTCGATGTTGTCCATGAAAGCACCCATCCAGGGAGCCATCTTCTCTTCCTCGGTACCCGGCAGGAAGCCAATCTCTTCCCCCATCGCGACGGTCTCGCGAGTGATGATGATCTTCTCGTAGCGCTGATCGTCGAAAACCATCTTCATCGCCGCCGCCAGTGCCAGGAAGGTCTTGCCGGTACCAGCCGGGCCTGCCAGCGTTACCAGGTCAAGCTCCGTGTCCAGCAGAAGGTTCAGTGCAAAATTTTGCAGGTCATCGCGGGCGCCCACGCCCCAAATGCCATTGGTTGCTCGGTAGCTGTCGAGCAAGGCGATGTACGCCACGCCGTCGACAATGTCGAGCACGCGGCCTTCGAAATCCATGCCATCACTGATCATCATGCCCGGGTACCACTTCGCAACGATCTCGCCTTCGAGTCGGTAGAGGTTGCGGTAGTTGGTACCGCCGACTTGCAAGCTCACCCCTTGCTCGACCTTGATCAGCTGGTCCCAGAGATGCTCTGGCTGCCCGGCCCGCCATACCCCGTCGGCCATCGCATCGCTGTCCGTGAACACGGCGTCGTTGCGGTAGCCCTCGGCCGGCAAACCAATCGCGGCAGCCTTCACTCGCATGTTGGTGTCATTGGTGACCAGCATGACCTTGCCGAGTGCGCCGCGCATCCTGTGCACTTCAAAGGCGGTAGCCAGGATCTGGTTGTCCTTGACCGTCTCATCCAAGCCCATGAGCTTTTCGGTGGGTTTGGCGAACTGAAGGGTCCCAGGCTCATGCTCCGCGCTGGCCGGTACCGGCAGAATAATTCGCGGCTGGCCGTCGCTCCCGGTGGAGATCGATTGCGCATCCATCAGCTCGTCGAGAAGGCGGGTGACCTGGCGGGCCTGCCGGCCGCGGTCGGACTGCTCCTGTTTCATCCCGTCGAGCTCTTCGAGCACGGCCATCGGCAGCACCACGTGGTGCTCCTCGAAGTTCAGCACGGCTGTGGGATCGTGAATCAGGACATTGGTGTCGAGAACATAGGTGTGGACGGGGGCGATCAGAGGTTCGCTCATGGGGGTTCCTCGATCCGAAGATCAATGCGAGTAATTGAAAGGCCTTCTTGCGAGAGCCTTTAATCACATTATTGAAACCCCGTTTAGATGTATCAGGCCTAAACGTTCAAAGATTGAAATTGGCGCCCTAGGAAGTGCTTTTCAAAATGCAATGAGCCGTAATTGATCGGGAGTAAGCGAGCAAGACCCATTTACTGAAAAAACTTTATGCGAAAGGGGTTGCAAGTCCGGCACAATACGTTAAACACGAACCAACAGATGTCGAAACGCAACCGTGACCCAAGAAACAGCGTCCGCGCAGGACGCACAAGATCGGAAACCGACAGAGAAACAGACCAGGACATCAGTAGATAAAGCAGCAAGCGAGACCAAGATGAACACTCAGACCATTGGCAATACAGCAGTACCAGAGGGGCGCGCTCTACATGAGCGTGCTGCGCTGGCCTGCCTGCCTGGCAAGTTCACCTGGTCCCTTGTCTCGCTCTTCTCTGGATCCCTTATCGTCGATCTGCAGGGCGCGCCGTCGGGCTCTGCTACCACCACCTTCATAGCAGGCCTGGTTCTAGGTGCCGTCGCTGAAGCGGCTGCTGACCTGGTTGCGCGCCGCAAGCTCAACTTCGAGAACAACGGCCCTCTCTTCATGACGGCGAAGATCGCCTCATCATTGAATGCGGCGGCGTTTCTTGCAGTGCTGGCGCTAATCTTCGGAGACGCCGCTTTGCAGGGTGTTTCCACCGGGGTTGCCGCGGCAATGGGGCTGGTAGGCGGCCTCATCGGAGCCTCTCGCGGTCGGGTTCCGACCCTGGTGCCGCTCTCGACGTCTGTTGCAGTCAACCAAGCGCCTGAAGCGGGCGTCGCGCTATCGGAAAGAGATCGCGAATTTGCTGCGCTGCATGAGGCAGGGCACGCCCTGACTCTGGCAATGGTCCCTCAGACCTGGCGCGAGGGCGCCTTTGTACAGATCGGCGATAGCAAGTCCACCTTCACTCACGTGCCTCGGAACGATTGCGCCTGGAAGCTGGCAGCTTATCGTCGCTGGGAAATGCTGATGCTGCTTGGCGGTCCCGTAGCAGCCGACATGGCGTATGGCGCCCCGATGGAAGGGGGTGCAAGCGACATGCGGGAGTGGCGACACAAGGCGATGTCCGTCCTTACAGCCGAGCGCGCTGAAGGGTGGACCATCAACGTTGAGGATGAGCTGGAGTACGAAGCCAACCAGCGCCTGATGAAGGCGATGGAGCGCCAGCAGACCGAGGCGCTGATTGAGTTCTTCGAGCAGAACGACGCGGTCTACCAGGCGCTGACTCAGCACATCCTGGCAAACAATGGCGCAGATGCCGTGGCTCTCAACGCCTTCCTCGAAGACGTCGTCATGGGGCCGAAGGTGAACGCCGCGCTTGGCCTTTAACGCGCAGCCCCGCCAACCGGCGGGGTTTTCTTCGCCTGCAACTTCGCGATGCGAGCGCGCATCGATGGGTGAGTCGCAAACAATCCGTTGAATCGCGGCTCCAAGTCACTCTCTAACAGCTCGAACAGATCGATTCCCGGTCCGGCACCGACCATGGACGCCGCGTAGCTGTCCGCAGCGAACTCCATACGGCGCGCTGCCCAGCGGTCGAAGATCAGAAAAACACGCGAGCCGAACCAGCGTCCCAGTCGAGCTATTCGGTTCATCGCCATGACAAGGACAAGGCTCGGCAGGAATAGGAGGGCCAACAAGGGCAATTCCGCAATCAAGCGCAGGACGATGCGCGAGATGAGGATCCGTAGGCGCTCAAACAAGTGAACGCTACGCATACCGAACAGCCACAGACTGCCGCTGCGAGTGTCACCATGACGGATGTGAGCGTATTCATGCGCCACGATCCATCGGACCATCGCCGCCGGCAGTCCCGTCACGACACCATCGCTCAACACAATGGCATGGCCGAACAGCGGCCCGCTTAGGGCCAGCGCTTGCACGCCTCTCCCTGGTATCAGCCACACCCTCGCAGAGGGGCCTCCGCATCGGCGGCGCAGCTCATCGACGATTCCTTGGAGGGGGCTGTTTTTCGCCTGCCGCCTGCCCGTCAATCCGGTTGCATTCCTGATTCGAGCGCCCATCGGCATAGCCGCATTCAGGAAGAGCAAAGCCCCGGCCAGCGCTAACGGCGCGTGAAGCGCGAGTTCGACAGCAATTTCCCAAGCTGGCGGCGAAGGGAGCGGGAGCCCCTCCCAGGCGAAGAGGGCGGATTCGACAAGCAGCTGCGGGGCGTCGGCTGGAAGAAAGCGAGAGACCACCGGCAAATGACCTCCCATGACCTCGTAGGCCGCCCGCCAGACTCCTATCGCCATCGCTATGGGCAAACCCATCACCGTCAGTGAGCTAGTGGCCAGGCCGGCGCAGACGCCGATCGTTCGTGTCAGTCGGGTCGCGATGGAGATACCGCTCATGATGCCTCTTGCTGGAAGAGGCAATCGCGATAGATTTCGCCTCAGAGATCAGAGAAAGGTCTCCGATGCTACCGGCCTGCCGGTACGTGCCGTCGATTCAAATTGACCATCCAGGCGAATTGCGATGCAGGTCGAGACTAAACAAGATCAGCTTCTGCGTGCGGGGGCTGAGTACGAGGCAATTTTGGCCTCGCTGCGCAAACACCAGCAGGATTACAGCCGGCTGCTGCTCGATATTGGGCTGCGCGAGCGAGGAGCCAATGCTGGTGAGGTACGCGTCATCAGCTTGCCGGAGATGCCCTCGCTACCTGAGCAGGAGGAGCGGATCGCCGGCCGCCTCCTGTCGCTCGCCGCCGAGCTCGCGTACAGGCCAGGCCGTATCACACCGGCTGTTGTCCGAGGTGACCTGGCAGCGCTGGCACCCTTGCGTTGCCGCACATCACCGTTCTCGCCCGAGCACCTTTCCCAAGAACTGGCCGACGAGGTGCTAGGGGAGCGAGGCACTGCGCGGGCCCGGCACCAAGTCGCCCAGTTTCTCAAGCGTCACCTTGAGCAGAGCCTCGACGATGGCGCAGCCTTCGCCGTCAGCGGCGTTTCCGCGGCCCGGAATGCGAATGGTCGACTGATCGATACCATGAGCGCGTTGCGACTGGCCAACTGGCTGACGAACTTCGCCATGGCGCTAGAAGAGCAACAATTGAGTGGGCTTCTGACGGGTGTTGATGCGTTGATCGACGAGATCGACAGGGCGGGCCGTGCCACAGTTGTAGCTCAGCACACGTTGGAGGCTGGCGGGCATGCGGTACGGCTATCGTTGCGCAAGAATCTGTTGCGCGTCTCTCTCTCAAGTTCGCTGCAGAAGATCGTTCAAGGGTTCATTGATAGCCACATCGCACCACCAGAACCGGCATCTGGCTCCGCCTGGTTTCGATACGCAGACGTGTAATCTCTCACCCTCAGGCCATAACCACTCGGGTCATGAGCCCATCATCCTTCGCTGTTTTTATCAGCTCGCGCGTTTCAGTACACCGGCCGTCCCAGAAGGCCACCAGGTGAGTCCCGTACCAACACATTCGCCGGTTGCGGATCCTGGGCGCAGTGGTGCCGAATGCCTCATGGAAGGCAGGTATGCGTCGCAGTTTACGACCGCGCTCCACAGCATATCGCTCCCCTAACGCAGCCGGCCCGGCCATACCGTTACTGATCAGCTCCACGCCCTTGAGATTGCCCAGCAAGTGGTCGAGCTTGTAACGCAGAAAAGCGTAGTCATTGAAAGCGCTGGCGCCGGCGACAATCACTCTCGCAAGTCCGGGTGTACGCTCGGCTTCCCAAAGCCCGGGCAGCAGCACGTTCGCCGGCGCCCGGAGCGCCCGCTCACGAATGATCGCCTCCGGCAGACCGGCCAGGCCGCAGCCAATACGAGTCATTCGATATTGAGTTTCAGGCGTTTGACTGGCGAGTGTGATGAAGCGGTCGATCTCTTCCAGGACGCTCGGAAGCGGAAGCGTTTTATAGGGACTAATTTTCGTCGGCAGCGCGTAGGCATGGCCGGTGATCCCGCGACCAACCCCATTCACCGCGCCGTATTCCAGTTTTGCCCCAAGCGCAGCGCCCGCCCCGTGGCGTCCGGCAAGATTGCTGCCAAAAACGAAGAAGGGCTCGTCGGGGATACGGTCATCCCAGAGGCCTGCTGCAATCTCGCTCAGGACATCACCATGACACGGCCTGGGCGCGCAGTAGCAACGGATCCGCTGCCCTGGCAAAGCTTGGCGTGCGAGCCGCAATAACTCAGGTTGCGCTGCGATCCACTCTCTGAACCGAGCGATTACGGTCGTGCGGTCGCCCTCGGTGCGCATCGGAAAAGGGTTGCCAAAAGGCGCGCCGCGCCCGACGTAGATGCCGTCATGATCAGCCTTGCAGTGCACCACGATGGCCGGTTCGGCTCTCGGGAAACCAAGCCAGGCCGGCAGCGCCATCACTCGCCACAGTGCCGAGGAAAGAGCAAGTCGGTGTCGTAACGGACGAACATCGAGTCCGAACGATGTGCGCTCATCTGCACATACTCGATGCCGTCACGGCAGACGAACCGATAGCGTGCCTCCAGTCCGGCGAACGTCGGATGCCCTCCCTCGCACTGGCGGGCTTTTCCCTTGGCGTCCACTACCGCCGCCTCCGGCAAGCCAAAGCTCTTGCTGTAGAGGACGCCCTCGATGCAGACATCCCGCATGTAGGTGTTCCGCTTGCTCGACTCGATATGCACACCAGCAGGCAACTCCAGCTTGCGTGGATGCGGCGTCATGACGATGAACACCAGTGTTCCAATTGCGCCGACCAGCATGATGCTACTCAATCCGCGCCACAGGGCGCTGCCCGGATTCTTTACTGGCAAATTGTTCATTCGTCCCCCCATTGAGTGTGATCTAGCCGCTCTACTCTATACAGGGAAATGTAATTCGCAAGCCTAAAAATCAGTTATTGCAGGTGACAAATGGCGCCTTTCATCTTTGCATCAACCGGTTATGGTGAAGCTGTCAGCACCACCATGACTGCAAATGTGCAGAAAGAAATGAAGGGACAAGAATGTTGAAATCCACCGGAAGCGGACAGCTGTCGTATTACATCCGCTCGCTCAAGGAGATTGAATCGGTTCTGATTCAAACGCAGACCGCACGTGACGACGAACTCAGCCGCCCAGGCGCCAATGGCGCACCGAAGCTGCCGGTGCCGTGGCAGGAGGTTGTTCACATGGCCCGGATAGCTCCGGCGTTACTGCTATGTCTAAGTGAATGCAAATCCCTCCTGGAACAAACCTATCAATCGCTGGCTCCCGATCGTGACGCGACCCTGGACGAGGGTCAGTGTGCATACCTGGAAGCAATGCGGAACGTGCTCAGCAGTTGCGTGCAAACGATTGAGGTGGCGAATACCGGCCCGCTGCCGCCCAACCAGACTTTGCACTGACCAGCCGCCATGAGTTTGCGATTTTCTATCGAAGATGCGCTTGAGAAAGGCTGGATCTCACAGGACCAGGCTGCGCGCCAGAAAGCTCTGCTGAAGCAACACGATTCTAGGGTCGAGCACGACGGCCGCCGCGGCCGCATCAAGAGCGAAACGAAGGGGGCGGACAAGCCCAAGCCAGCGGAACGCACAGCATGCAGCCTTGAGGGTGACATGCCGCAGGAGAAGCTGTGGCGAGCCTGCGTGAGGCGCTGGCCAGAGTGGCTCCACAGTGGATGGTTGGCGTGGGAGTTCGCCGGCGCTGTTCCGGACCGGCGCTTCCGGCTGGATATCGCCTTCCCCGGCCACCGCCTCGCATGCGAGGTCGATGGTTGGGAGCACCACGGCAAATACCTCGCTGACTTCAAGCGTGATCGCCAGCGCGACAGATGCCTGGCGCTGCAAGGGTGGCGGGTTCTTCGCTTTTACGCCGAGGAGATCCACGCAGATCCGCAGGCGCTTGTGCGTGAAATTGAGAAAGCACTTGCTGTTGGGGTTGCTGAGTTACCGAAATGAGTTAGCGTCCCCGGCTCTCGGGTGACATTAAGAGTGCTCGATAGTTTGATAGTTCCAGGTGGTGATTAATGAATAGCAAGATGGATGAGGCTCTTTCTGACGAAGTCAAAGAGAAGATCCGCGACGCCCTGCAGAACATCAAGGCAAATACCAAGGGATTCAGGGATCGCCCGTCGCAGCGCAAGCTGATTGCCGAGGTCGCGCGAAGCATCTCCGGCTTTTACGGGCGGTGTCGAATTCTTGTGGCGGAGGCGCCTACCGGCACAGGGAAGAGTATTGGTTACATGGTCGGTGCGATTCCTGTCGCCATGTCCCTTGAGAAGCGAATCGTTATCGCCACCGGAACCGTCGCACTGCAAGAGCAGCTGGTTCACCGGGACATCCCGTCACTTCAGCAACAGTCAGGCCTGGATTTCAGCTTCATGCTCGCCAAGGGCCGCGGGCGTTACGCCTGCAATCGCAACATTGCCGAGCTCACAAATAGCGATGCGCGGCAGACCAGCCTGCTTGGCGATGACATGGCGCTTGACTCGGCGGCCTGGCCATTCGTTCCCACGCCAGAGCAGGTGAAACTGGTCATGGCCATGGAGGAAGCCCTTGAAGCACAGCGCTGGAGTGGCGATCTGGATGAGTGGAAAGGCGCGCAGATTGAGGACGAGATGCGCCAGCTGATCGTCACGGATCACGGTGGGTGCCTTGGGCGCAACTGCAAGCATTTTTACCAATGCGCCTTCCATAAGGCGCGCGGTGCCATGGCGAAAGCGGACGTGATCGTCGCCAACCACGACTTGGTGATGGCCGACATCAACCTCGGCGGCGGCGTGATCTTGCCGGAGCCGGAAGAGACCATTTACATCTTCGATGAAGCCCACCACCTGCCCGATGTTGCGCTTGAACACGGTGCTTCCGAAACCTATTTGCATCGCGCGCAGGAACTTGTCACCAAGACCCCAAAGCTGCTCTCCGAAGCGCTTTCTGCTCTCAAAGCTAAGCCAGAGAAAGCGAAGAAGATGCTCGACGGAGTGCGTGAGGCGGTGCAGGACCTGAACCAGGGCCTCAAGGATGCCGAGGCATTCATCGCTGCGAACTTTCCCGCTCCGAGCGGGCGCCGTCCTGCGAAAGGGGAGCCCGTGGTTTGGCGCTTCGAAAAAGGAATTCCTCCTCACGCGTTACGCGAGATTTCGCTCAACGTGCTCAAGCCCGCCGGCAAGATCGCAACCGCGGTTAACGCCACCCTGGAGGGAATGCGCGAAGCATTCAAGGCGAAGACGATCGAGCAAGGAGTCGCCACCAAAGTCGGAAAGAACCTGAGCTATCAGCGCACGCGACTCGAAACGCTCGTCGAAACGTGGCGGATGATGGGTGAGGAAGACGAGCTTGGGTGCCCGCCGGTGGCACGCTGGATCACGCACCTGCCTGTCAGTCGCGGTCGCCGCGAAGACTACGTGGTCAGTTGCTGCCCTACGTCCGCGGCATCTCATTTGCGCTCGAATATCTGGGACAAGGCCGCTGGCGTTGTTCTGGCGTCTGCAACAGTGACCGCGCTCGGCAATTTCAACCGTTTTGCTGAGCGCGCTGGGCTGGGGCTCCGTGATGGTACCCAGTACCTCTCGCTGCCGTCGCCGTTCAACTACCAGGAGAACGGTGAGCTCTACGTGCCGCAGATGCGCCACGACCCCTCTGACCCGGAGAAGCACACGAGTGAAGTGATCGAGCTGCTCAACAGGGAGATAGATCCCGGCCAGGGGACGCTGGTGTTGTTCAGTGCTCGCCGACAGATGCAGGAAGTCGCCGAGAAGATTGACGCTTCGCTGAAGCCGTTGCTGCTGATCCAGGGAGACAAGTCGAAGAACGAGATTTTGCACTTGCACGGCGAACGGATCCGAGCCGGGCAGGGCAGCATCATCTTCGGCCTGGCCAGTTTTTCTGAGGGTGTAGACCTTCCAGGCACTGTGAGCACGTAATTATCGCAAAACTGCCATTTGCCGTCCCTGACTCGCCTGTCGACGCCACATACTCGGAGTGGCTGGAAAGCGTCGGGCGTAATCCTTTCATGGAGATATCGGTGCCTGACGCTTGTACGAAATTGGTGCAAGCCTGCGGACGATTGATTCGGACGGAAAGCGATACAGGTCGGGTAACGTTGCTCGACAAACGGATAATAACCAAGCGTTACGGGGGTCAAATCCTCGATTCCTTGCCACCGTTCTATCGCCGAATTGAGCCGTCTCGTCGGACAGCATGAGCACCATCAGATGAGACCACGAGAACGAATCGATGAATCGGAAAGAACTGACCGCACGCGTGGCGGAGAAAACCGGATTGCTTCACAAGGATGTGGATCAGGTCCTGGGGACCGTGATTGAAGAAATTCAGGCCCAGCTGGTGGCGGGGGAAAGCGTCAAGCTCCAAGGGCTCGGTACGTTCGAAGTGAAGAACCGAGCGCCGCGCAAAGCTCGCGACATTGGGAAAGGAGACGTCATCGAGGTGGCGGCCCGCCGTACGCCGGGGTTCAAAGTGTCCGGCTTGCTCCGTCAGCGTGTGGCTTCGCACTAGAAACCGAACCTGCGCTGGCGGTTATTGCGCATCCTGATGCGATGACACCGGCGTCAGTAATCTCTCAGGGTGTACCGACCAGAAGTGAATGTGCGCGATTGGTTTGAAAATCCCTTTCATATTCCCGTATCGCCGTAATTAGCGAGAACGCTGTATGCGCGCATTTTCGTAATGTGTGTCGCTATCAGTGACCGGTGCAGCGGAACAGGCAGGCCAAGATGGAAAACTCAAAAGGGGTTGAACAGGTGACGGGGCGTTTGAAGGTAGTCGAAATCATGTTCAGTAAGGCGGTGCGGCGTGCCTACGCCTTTTTGATTGTCGCTCTCGTGGCGATGTATTCCGCCGGAGCGGCTGCTGACGGCGGCAACTGCAACGTTGGCGCCTCTACCACTGATACCTTTAGCTGCCCTGCGGGACAGGTGGGAAGCATCACAGCATCATGCGGCGCGGCCTGCCTGTCTGACTACCGTGACAGGTGCGCATATGCAAAGGGGCCGTATGGCCGTTATTGGGTGATTAAATCTAACACCTGCGTTGACGCCGTAAAGTTCAGCCATAACAGCTACGAGACCACCACCAACGCCTGCCCGGCGGCCCAGCCGTCAGGCGTCATCAACATGCGCCGGGATTTCGAGGTTTGGTCCGACGGCTCCAAGCGCAACTACTCGGCCTGGTACGAGACCAGCCGCACCTGCGCCGCGA
>JAEAMG010000887.1_pt1 | contig 28102 bp, 15 predicted proteins | sample 8958741 | NCBI WGS metagenome assembly JAEAMG01 (sample SAMN16933256, study PRJNA681125) | bioreactor sludge metagenome | isolation source: anaerobic bioreactor treating anionic surfactant - SDBS | place: India: Bengaluru | collected 2019-02-28 | reverse complement strand
GCACGACACCGCCCGCCGGGATCTGATCCGTTAACGTTGCGGCGCAACGGCTCACAACGCCCTTGCGACGCAGGACCGCAGCAACAGCCCGCTTCCCTAGCGCCAACCGAGCCTCAGCATCCGCCACAAGCCGCTCCACCTCACGCTCCAGCGCCAGCGCGTCAGGCACCTGAATCAGCGCACCCGCGTCCAGAAGGTCCGACATCACCGGACGGAAATTTTCCGTGTTAGGCCCCACCAGCGTCGCCGCGCCGCAGAGACAAGGCTCGATCATATTTTGAGCTCCATGCTCGCACAGGCTCTTGCCCACAAACACAATTTGCGCGTTCCCGTAAAAACCCATCAGCTCACCCGTCGTATCCCCCACCAACACCCTTCCGCCACCGTCCGATTTCACTCCTCCAGCCCCGGGCCTCTGGCCATTATCGCGGCTCTTTCTCACACATTCGAAGCCCGCTTTCTCAATCTCGGCCTGCACCGCATCCGCCTTCTCAAAGTGCCGCGGCACAATGACGAGTCTCAAAGCCGGATATTTTTGGACCAGCCGCTTATACATGCTGATCAGCACGACATCCTCTCCCGGCCACGTCGAGCCCCCCAACAGCACCACCCGGTCACGTCCGCAATCATACCTCGCCAGAAAGTCACCGATAACCTGTTCCTTCTCGGGACTGCGGTTGGCCACATCGAATTTGAAACTACCGGTCACCTCGATCCTGTCGGGCTCAGCGCCGGCATCGGTCAACCGGCGCTTGTCGGCTTCGGACTGCGCCATGATCATCGTAAACATCCGCAAAACCGGCCCGAACCAAAAGCGCAAGCGGCGGTACCCCGGAGCAGAGCGATCCGAGACCCTCGCGTTGACCAGAAACAGCGGCACGCCGCGCCGATGACAGGCCCGGATCAGATTAGGCCAGATCTCCGATTCCGTCAAAATGAACGCCTGAGGACGCACCACATCCAGCGCCCGCTTCACGCACAGAGGGAAATCAAGCGGATTGTAAATCAGCACATCATCCGGGCCGACCTGTTTTTCCGCCTCCTTCCAGCCCGTCGAACTGGTGGTGCTGAACACGAAACGGATGCGGGGCTGACGCTCACGCAGGGCCCGCATCACCTGTCCCGCCACGTAGACCTCGCCCACACTCACCGCATGGATCCAGATCGCATTTTCCATCTGGAGCAACGTTTGCGACACCTCTTCCGGATAACGTCCAAACCGGTCACCGAATCGATTGCGATACCCGCCGCGCCGCTTCATGCGCAGCAAAAACTGCGGCAGCATCACCGCATACACGCCCGCAAACAACAGGTTGTAGATCCACCATCTCATTACGCTCTATCCGTTCGCTCAGTTTTCATTTTGCCGTGTTTTTGACGGACATCAATTTACCCCATCCGACCTTCTTACGCGACAGAAAACGCTAACATCCCAATCGCAGGAGGGGAGGGCTGAGGACGGAAGACTGAGGACGGAAAATCGGAGGGACGGAAGGGCAGAAGTTCGTTCGTCAGTTGGTGGAAATTCTGATGAAACGCGGCAAGTCGGGCATCCTTGCGCGTCGCTCCAACTTGGAACGGTTCCAAGTTGAACGGTGGCGGAGAGACGGCGAAAAGAACGAAGGCCTCTCGGAAAATGAAACAAAATGAGACATAATGAGACACTTTTTGAGAAAAACCGCATAAGGACGGAGGGGAAGAAGAAGTTCATGCGTGCATTCGTTCAGTCTTACATTTCGTCATCGTGTGTAGCCGTCTTTCACACATCTATGAACATTCATTATTTGCCGTTTTTTGTAGTAATTAACAAAAAGTCTTCTTCAGAAAGCCAGCTTTCAGGAAATGAGAAAAAATGAGGCAGAACGAGACAGAATGAGACACTTTCGAGAGAACATACCCCCTCGGGAAGCGACCGTTTTACGGGACGAAAAGCGATCGAAAACGTTTAAATCCTTTATGGCACACAGTTTATGTTTTCACCACGAAGGCACGAAGACCTCGAAGCAGTTGATGTGAAGATACGGGTGGCGGGGCGCGCCTGACGGCATGGACCGGCTGGGCGCGTCTGACCGGCGGACGGTTCGGGGGTCAGGATTCAGCGGTGACCAACCTCGACAGCGCCTACGTGACGGCCCCGAAGCCCTTCCTCATGATCTACGCGGGCACAGTGGCGGTGGTGACAAGAAGCTCACCGCCGACGAATGGCTGGCTGAGGAACTGAAAAAGGCAAGTGAGAACGAACACTCCGGACATCAAGACTACAAGCAAAGAAGACGGCCCACCGGCCGCAATAAGGCGAGGCTGTCAGTCCAACAGTTTCACACCAAAAATATGCGCCCCGACTCCCTGCATCAGAATACGCTTGTTTCAGACAGGATCGTAGCATCAGGGGCTCTCCGGTCACGCACCGGCGGTCCCAGCGCCGATGCGTCCCTCCCCCTGAACCCGATTTATTTCACGGAGATCAACGTGCCGACCGGCGGGTAGGTCACAACCAGGATGCCGTCTCCCGTGACCCACGTTGTGCTTGAGGCCGTGTACAACCCGCCGGGCATCGGAACGCCGTTCACGAAGAGCGCGTGCACGTACTGCTTGCCGGCGAAGGCCAGGTTCAGCGTCGCGCCCGGCGTAACATACAGGTCGGTCGCGGGCGGCAGACGCGGCACGTCCAGGGATAGCCGTCCCGCGCTCAGCACCGTGTTCCCCGTGTAGGTGGCAACCGCGCCCTTCAACGTCAGCGTGCCAATGCCCGTCTTGGTCAAGGTCGCACCGCCGGTCAGGTTCGACACCGCCAGCGTGGTGCCCGAACGCACGTCGAACGCACCCGCGCCAGCCAGGGCGGCAGCTGCCAGCGTGAGTGTGCCGCCGTTGGCGTTGGCCGCTTCGAGCCCCAACGTTGCGCCGCTTTCGAACTGCACCGCTCCGATGGCGAAAACCGCATCGGGGACGACGGTATCCAGCGTGACCACATTGGTTGAACCGGCGGACAGCACCGCCGTTCCCAAGCAGGCGACGGCGGGCAGCGGGTTGGTCGGCGCGTCGAGCTCGAAGCGGAAATCCTTCACGCGCGCCTCGCAGTACTCACCGCCGCTGCCTCCGCCGAAGCCGAGGTAGGCCAGGTTGTCGCCGACCTTCGCCGGAATGTCTACGCCTGTAAAGGTCGTCGAGAAAGAATTGGTGCCCTGGCTCATGGTTACCGCCAGCGTCTTGGCCGCCGGGTCGTGGCGAACCAGCATGTCGGTTTCGGCGTTGAAGGTCGCGAGCGCGATCGGCATGTGGCTGGTCCTCGTGGAGGAGAGGAACGCGCCGTTCTGCCCGTATTCGACCGTGTTGCTCATGCTGTTGCGGTAGAAGTTCCACCGAATTCCGATGCTGTTGCCGATGCCCTCGTAGCCGGAGCCCGACGCGATGCCGCCCACGGCCGCAGGGCCGCGCACGTCGTTGTGCAGGAAGAAGGAGAAGCCGTCCGCGGGCGTGCCCGAGCGCGCGGCCATGAAGAACGTGAAGCGGGCTGTCCACGCCTGCGACACCGTGTGCCGCTTGACGGTGACGCCCACGCCCGCCTGGCTGGTGAAAGCCGGCATCGTCTGCAGGGCACCGCCGGGGGCCCACGAGGCTTTCGGGCTGAGGAAGAAATCGTCACCGAGCGTGACCGGCTCGCAGACGAGTTTGCGCAGCACGAGGCCGCCCTCGTCGAGACGCACGGTCGCATTCGTAAACGGGTTGCCGGGGCCGTCTTGGATGCCGAGCGCCGCGTTGCCTCGCTTGACCAGCGTGCCGCTGCCCGTAGCCGCACCGAGCGCGAGATAGCCGCGCCGCCACGAGGTGTCGCCCGTGCCGACGGGCGTCTCGAAGGAGAAATCGCTCACGATATTTTCAGCGTAAGAGCCCCCCGTAGCCGCCCCGAACCCGAGATAGGCGGAGGCTGATCCGACGGCCGCGGCCATGTTCACCCCGGTGATGACGTTGGTAAAGGCGCCGGTTGCCTGCTCGGTTATCACGGTGACGGTCTTGGCCGCCGCGTCATGGGAGACGGTCATCGTGGCGTGCAGCTTGTTGATCAGACTGACGGGCGAGATGTCCGTCGACGCGATCTGCGGCACGCCGTTGGTGTACATCTTAACCTGCGTTGTAAATCTTGTGCCCTCGTAGTAACGCCACATGATGGCGAAACCGGGGTTCGGCGTATGGGTGGTGTTACCGGGGGAACTGTTCTGGATCGCGAAGGTGATATAGTCGGCGGGCTGCGTGGAGGTGTCCCCGATGTCGTAGCCGAACCGCGCGGTCCAAGAGCCGCCGACCGGATAGAGGTTGGTGGTGAAAGCCGTACCCGCACTCCAGGTCCCGTTGGAGGTGATCGCCAGCCGTCCGTCGTTCTTCCATTTTGTACTGCCGTTCAGTCGCCACAGGCCTTGGGCCGCCAGTGTGGGCTCGGGCACCGGCAACAGCGTGGGTTGCCGGATATCGAGCACCGAAAGGTCCGCATAGGAGAGCTCTCCCAAGCCGAACCCGTTCTGCGCGGGTGAAGGATTGACTCTTACGCCGAGAGACTGCCCTGTCGCCAGTGCGAGCTTACCGCCATACTGACTGAAGGATTTGGCGGCGGCGACCGTGGACAGTACAATGTCGCCGACCAGATGCTGCTCGTAGCGCGTTGACGTGTTGCCCGCCGTGAAACCGACAAAAGCCCGCGTGCTTCGGACCAGCGACTGGAGGTCGGCGCTGAACGTGTAGGCGTTGCTTTGCATGCCTTTGCGCGTCAGGGAACAGGTGACGGTTCCACCGCCGTCGTAGCTGACCGAGAAAAAGGTCTTGTCGCTGTCGGCCCCCAGCCCCGGGAGCACGGAGAGATCATAGGTCTGGGCGATCAACACCCCGTTTGTGCCGAAGCGCAGCCGACGGTTCGTGAGGTCCAGCGCCACTGCGAAGGAATTGGTAACGGGCGCGGCTCCACCCGTGTAGCCGAAACCGCTCACGACGTTCGTGCTAAAGGCGGCCGCGCCGCGCGCGTCGTTCTGGACAACGAAGCACACGCCGTCGCCCTGGTTGCCCAGCGTCCGTCCGGCCACCGCAGCCAGCGAAAAGTCCATCCGCCACGCGTTGGTCACGCTGAGCGGACGGAGCATGAAGATTGACCCCACCTTGAGCCCAGCAGGATAAGCCAACTGGAGCATACCGTCACTGCGAAGGATCGCCGCGCTGTTCGCCTGCCACAGCTCCGGCCGGGCCGCCAGGTTCGGCACGGTCAGGTCAAACCCGGTCGTACCGGCGAGTGACAGCGTGTCCGCCTCGGCCGCATGAGACATCGCCAGCTCAAGTTCCGCACGCTCAGCCAGCGAGATCGTTTTCGCAAACTTATTGGTAGTGAGGTGACCGCCCATCAGCCGCAGCCGTCCGGCATTCACGTCGATGGGCAATTCCGTGTTGTAGAGCGCGAGCGTCCCTATGCCCGCCTTGGTGAGCCTGCCGCCGGCGCTGGCGGGATTGGTCACGGGCGGCGTGCCGAAATAGGCGTATTGACCCGCGGGCACGTTGGCCGTAAGCCCGCCCCCGCCGATGAACAGTTTGGTCGTGTTGTGGAACCACTCGCTGGGCTGGTTGAGCGGCGCATACGTGGTGAGCGTGGCGTTATCGAAAAGCACGGTTCCGGGGTTGGCCGTTTCGGTGGAGCGCACCCCGATCGTAGCACCGTTCGACACCGACAAAATCGCTGAGGAACGAACCGCCAGCTTGGCGAAATAGGCCTCGGTGCCGCTGCCGGAGATGTTCAGCGTGGCGTTGAGGCTTCCCGTGTTCCAGGTGTTCAATGCAAAGCCGCTCGACACACCGTCGCAGATCAGTTTCCCGCCGGTCATGTTAAAAGTGGGATTGGAACCGCCGGTCTCGCCGATATAGCAGTCGCCCGAGATGAGGATCTCGCCGCCGGTCTGTTTGAGGACCGGATAGGATTTGTAATTGGGCATACCCGCGCCATAACCCATGACGATGCCTTTCAGTTCCGCGCGGCCGCCGGATACGGTCAGGCTGGAGGCATAGGGCGTGTTCGTGTCGCCGTTGCCGCGGCTGATCGAGAGCCACGTGTCGGGCACCTGAAGGACGCCCGCCTGAAGCTCCGCGTGCGCAGCCGCCGCATAGCGCTCGCCGATCGTCATGCCGCTGATGATCCGGTTCGTCTGGCCGACCGCATTGAAGACGACCTTGCCTTCAGCGACCGTGAAATCGTGATAGCCTTCGACACCCGCTCCGCCGTTGACCGTGTCAAAGACCAGAGGTCTATCCGTGGTCACGCCGCTGCCGCCGCGGTTCATGGTCTGGTAGCCGCCATAGGTGTAGGTGACTGTGCCCGGTCCGGTCTTGATGAAGCGTCCGCCACCCGTTACGGGCGCATCCACCTTGCCCGAAACCGTCAGATTCGTGCGCGCATCCAGCACCGTTGAGGCATTGGCCCCACCGTTACTGACCACATAGCCGCGCGCCAGGTCAGCCGAATCCGACCCCGCATACCGGAACGTACCTCTGCCCAGGATAACCGGGGCAGTCCCGCTGCCCAGCGCGCTGATGGACGCGACCTCCAGCAGGCCGGTCTGAAGCACGGTCAGGCCGCTATAGCTGTTGGCCGTGTTCAGCACCACGCGTCCACCGTTGACTGTGAGCCCGCCGCTACCTGAGATCGGGCCGCCCAGCGTCAGCGCCCGGTTGGTGACCGCCGTGACCGCCGTATCGCCGGAAAGCGCGAGCGGCAGAGTCAGCGTGTGCTCACCCGCCAGCGTCTGGATGAAGCCCGCGCTGTCGAGCGTAAGCGTGCTGCCCGCGAGCGTGAAGCCGCTGCCGCCCAGTTTGACACCCAGCAACTGACGGTCAGCATCGTTGGTGACCGTGATTGCGCCGGGTGCGGCAATGGTGAAGGTGGCTGTGGCACCTGAACCGTCAGCGGGCGTGGCGGCGTCCCAGTTGTTGACGTCGCTCCAGAGGCCACTCACCGACTTGGTCCAACTGCCGTCGAGCGCCAGGAGGGGGCCTACCGCGCAGACTACGGCCAGAAATGAAACCAGCCTCCGGATTTTCATGCCTGTCATCCTTTTTTATGTGACCAAATGTAAAAGATTCAGTTTATAAAGTACTATGATGCGGCGTTTTTGACTAGGGAAAACGGTGGTTGCCGCAGATTACCGTTGACGCATGACCCACAATCGACACATAACCTTCCCTAGAAATCCTTTTTCGGGGCTTGAACTGTGAAGCAACGCGCACCCTGAATAATGACAACACTCGCTCGACAAGACGCGGCCCTTAGTGATATCTTTTTTCAAAGAAATTGGGGCTGGAGTTTGTTTCAGGCCCTCAACCACACATGCGCCTTTGTAGCTTGACGGCGGCCCCAAGTATGTTCTGGCACCTTGACACAAGCCGGCTTTTTAAGGAAGCACTTAGGGCTCTCATGGCCCTAGCGATGAAGCGGTTCAATCCCTTCTCTCCGACGGCTTTAGCGCTGGTTTTGTTGATGATCCTTGCAACAGGACATGCGCTGGGAATGAATGATGCCGAGAGGTGGCTCAAAGAGGCGGAGGATTCCTACAGCCGAGTGACACGATATACGGCCGTCTTCCACAAACAGCAACGGATTGACGGGGCGTTACTTCCGGAAGAAACCATCCTCATTAAGTTCAGGAACCCCTTCAGTCTCTACATGTCATGGATCAAAGAGCCGCACAAGGGAAGTGAACTGCTCTACGTGGATGGCTGGAACAACAACCGGGCGCGGGTTCACAGAGGCGGTTTATTTGGATTCGTCACTCGGAATCTTAAACCCAAGCATCCGGCGCTGATGCAAAACAACCTTCGCCCTTTCACCGATATCGGACTGGGTTACATTGTGAGGGCTGTGGCATCTAACGTTCATAAAGCGAGCAAGGTTGGAGAACTCAATCTTTTTGAGCGTGGAGAAGAAAGACTTCATGACAGGCGGACACAACGTCTAGAAATCGTGTTCCCGAAAAACAAGGAAAAGGGGTACGACGCCTATCGTCTGATTATCAACCAGGACCTGGAAAGCAAACTACTGGTCCAGGTTCGCATGTACGACTGGAATGATGAACTCTTTGAATGCTACGGGTATGAAGATATCAAGCTGAACGCCGAACTGACTGAGGCCGACTTCGCTCCAGATAACCCCGACTACCATTTCTGAGGATGTTATTCACCCAAAGGTATTATTTCTTATGTTGTCATTGCAAGGTATTCCGAGTCTTGTTAAAAACCAACTCTATGATGTACTGGAGGAGAAATGAAGTCATGCAAATGGGCGACAGCACTGTTACTCGTACTGACCAGCCTGACATCAGGCTGCAGAATCATCGCGGCGGGAGCCGTGACAGTCGCGGCCGCGATCGGTCTTGCCGGGTATGTCGTATACAAAACAGGGGACGTCGCAGTAACGGGCGTAGGTAAAGCGGCAAAGGCGACGGGCAGTGCCGTTTCCTCCGGATCGAAGTCTGTGGCCACAGTCGTCTTCTCCAACGGGGAATTCAAGACAGAATTCGCTCACGATCTCCGAACCACCTGGGGAGCAGCAAACAGCGCATGCCGTAAGGCGAACTTCGGTAATGTTGGCGGGACATTCGACGCACTTTCCGGTGAGCTAACAGCCCGAACTCAGGAGAGTAAAGACATCATCATCAAAATGAAGAGTCTGAACTCGAAATCCACGGAGACGATCATCCGGGTCGGGGTAACGGGCGACATGAAAGCGGCGGAACTCATTCACAGCCTCATTCTTCGTGAACTGCCGACACCCCCGCAGGAGGTGAAGCTTTGAAATACGTACGTGAAAGTCTTCTGGCAGTTGCGGCCGGAGCGGTCTTCATCTTCGGATGTTCACAAAAGTCGCTGACCTTCAAGACCGGTGAACTTTCCGGCATGAAGAATCCTTCCATTCACATACTGAAAGACAGGGCGCTTCCCGACAACGTCTCGGGCACGTTCGGCTGGGGACTGTGCATGTTCCGGCTCGAACAACATCCCGATCTAAACCTCTCCGCCATTGATCAGCGCTTGCGTAACGCCATGCAGTCGGGGCTGACGGGCAAGGGCCTTTCGTTCAGCGAGAAGGAGCCCGATTTCCTGGTCAGCTACGCTTTAGCGGCCGGATCAGAAATTACGGAGGAGGAACTGAACCAGGCCTATGGCGGCACGTTACTGGCACCTGTCGACGGCACGGGGACTGACCTGTTCTACAAGCGCGGCGTGCTGATCATCGACATCTTGGACCGCAAGGCTAAGCATCTGCTCTGGCGAGGAGCGATCATGGCAGATTTCGATCTGGCATGGCCTGAAGAGCGCAAGCAAGAGCGTTGCGATTCGGGCGTCGGCGAATTGCTACGCCACTTTCCGAGACCTGCTCGTTAGTCACGACATGGCCACGGGCCATCATTTAAGATACGGCTGATTACGACTTGGGGATGAGGACACAAGGGGAAAAGAACCTATGGGATGTAATTACCGCGCGCTTCTGCTCTTGCCGCTCTGCAGCGTATCGCTAGCGGCCGACTTTCATGTTTCGCCAACCGGTTCTGACGATCATCAGGGAACACTCCAGTCTCCTGTTCAGACTCTGGAACAAGCACGCACCCTGGCGCAGGCTTTTCGCAAGATCAACTCGAATGAGACTGTCAACATCCTCTTGCATCCCGGAACACACACAATTCGAAAGACTGTCGCTTTCAAACAGGAAGACTCAGGAACAGAGCAAGCACCTCTAAACATCCGTGCCTGGCGCGATCCAGCAGCCCCGGAAGCGCGGCCCGTCTTAGTGGGAGGCGAAGTCGTCACCGGCTGGACGAAAAGCACATTCAACGGACGAACGGATGTCTTCGAGGCCGACCTGAAAAAACAGGCGATCACTACCCGCTTCAAGCAGGTTTTCATCAACGGAAAGCGTCTGGTATGGGCCCGCTATCCCAATGAGGATCCGTCTCACCCCTATTCCGGCGGCTGGGCCTATGTGGACGGCATACGCCCCCCCATGTACAAGGATATCGAAGGTGAGCGCACCGACACAGTGGTCCTGCGGACAAAAGACGCGCGGCCATGGTCGCGGCCGCAGGAAGGTGAAGTCTGCATCTTCCCCCGTTACAACTGGTGGAACCGCATTGAAAAGATCGTGTCTTATGATCCCGCCACACGCACACTCACACTCGCGGCAAAAATGCAATACGCGGCACGCCCGGAAGACCGTTTCTGCGTCATGGGCATGCGGGAAGAGCTGGACGCTCCAGGCGAGTGGTTCCAGGACATGGAAAACCAAAAATTGTATCTGATACCGCCCACAGGAGCCGATCTGACCAAGGATGCAGTGACAGTGCCGACAGTGAACGATATTCTGACCTTCAACAGAACCCACCACGCGCGTATCAGAGACCTTGAACTGACCTGCGCCGAGCATCACGCATTACGCTTCAGCGATTGCGACTTCGCAACTGTGGAAAAGTGTTCGATTCATGATTTGGGTTATTTTCCCGGCTCTGCCGTCGCACTGGAGCGCGGCACGCGGGGCACGGTTCACGGCTGCGACATCTGGCATATCGGCGGGCACGGCGTGTCAGTCAGCGGAGGTAACCAAGCCAAACTGGAGCGCTGCGACCACGTGGTCGACAATTGTTATATCCATCACGTCGGCCAGTTCAACCGACACGGCATCGGGGTCATGCTCGGCGGCGTGGGCATCCGCGTTTCGCACAATCTGATTCACGACATGCCTCGGTGCGGCATCTTTCACGGCGGGGCGCTTAACACGCTGGAATACAATCGGATCCGCCACTGTAACCTGGAAATGGAGGATACAGGATGTACCTATACGGGCGGCTGGTGCGGCGGCTGGCAAACCATCCGCTACAACCACTGCACCGACAGCATCGGGTACAACAACCACGACAAGTTCTTCGTTTTCGCATGGGGCATTTATCTGGATGAGAGCGGATGCGGCAACGATGTCTACGGCAACATCATCGAGCGCTGCCAGGTCGGCGCCATGCATCTTCACAACGCGCGAGAGAACCACATTTACAACAACATCTTTGCCAACAACGCCGGGCCCCAAGGGACGACACACCAGCTTTCGCTACAAACATGGAACGACTCCACCAACGGCGTATTTCTGCGAGACCGGCAGCCGAAGATGCTTAAGGATTACGAAAAGCTGATGGCCAACCCCGCGTGGGCGACCATGCGGGGCATGCACGTTTCGCCGGCGAACCCCTTCCTTCCTGACGGCACGATCATGCGTGGCAACCTCATCACCAAAAACATTTTCTACTATCCCAAGCAACCGGACTCCGGCTACATACGCGAAAACGGCGTGAACCTCCAGTACAACACCATCAACTCCAACACGGTTTGGAACGGCGGGGTTAAACCCGTAAAAACCGGCAGGCAGGCCTTCAAAAAAGCCGTCGCCGATTTGACAGATAAGATACCGAACGGTGATTTCTCGCGTCGCCTCAGTCCGGAGGAGATTGCAAAAGATCCCAACAACACCGTGGTCGCCGAATGGCGGTGGTACCACAAAACATTCACAAACCTCCTGGCGGAGGTCATCACGGCCGAGGACAAAAACGTTCTGCGCCTGCCCGGCGCGTTCAACAAAGACCTGAGGTACATCAAGAACACCTGCATCCGCTCGACCCCCTTCGCGCTGGCGCCCGGAAAGAGTTACCGACTCACATTCCGGTTGCGCCACCAGAACGCAACCGGCGAAGTGACGGCACGTTTCGTATGCGAAAACCAAGGGCTGTGGAAAGCTTTCGGCGCGCGAGACTTCCTGAAACGCTCGGACATGTCGGATGTCAACACGACTACCGAGGGGATCGAATGCCAAACCGCATTTTATATGCCGAAGCCCGGCGACGCCGATTACGATTCGCGCGCGACCGCGCTGTCGCTCCACTTCCAATTCAACTCCAGCCAGGGCTGGGCAGAGATCAGCGACTTGCGTCTGGATGAAACGGAGGCCGCGACGGAATGGGAGGCGTGGCAGATGGCGGGCGCGGACACGCAGTCGGTCGTTGCGGACCCGTTGTTCGTTGACCCGGACCACGGCAACTTCACTCTCAAGCCAGAGTCCCCCGCCCTGAAACTCGGGTTCGAGCCGATTCCGCTCAATGAAATCGGCCCTTATCGGGACGAAGCCCGCACGACATGGCCGATTCATGAAGCTGAAGGCGTACGGGAAAACCCGCAATGGCTGGAGTCTGTACCAATGTGAGTGGATATCCACCATCGAACACGGAATAGCCAATGCCCAGGGGCGATATGAGGAGAGAAGAAAGACGATAACGCCTCAAGGCTTGCCACACACCGGCTACAGGTCTGTATCGCTTATGGCAGAAGTCGCAGCCATGAGGGCACGGTATTCTTTAGCAAGTTGCTCGCCGATGTGCCGCGGAGTGACATTGTTCAGCAAGGAAGCGCGCTTTGCCACGCCCGGCAAAGTTCCGCGTGTGCCATCCGAAAGAAGAGACTGAGTCTCCTCGGCCATGCGACGACGGTCGTCATTCCGGATGACACGAATACGGCCGAGAATGCGGGGCGAGAGGATCTTGACCAGATACTCGTCGACGGCTTCGGAGGATGCAAAAATTCGTCCGGCAATTTTGGAGGCGATTCGGGCGCTTGCGATCGGCAGACTGAGCTCCCGCACATGCCAGATGATCGGAATGTGACTAAAAGAGTGATACGAGGCGAAAAAAGCGGACAAATCGTTGGCGTGAATGATGTCCGGCTTAACTACGCGCATGATTTGGAAGACCGTATTTGGCGCGCGAAGCAGTTTCTCTGGAGTAGAGGGGAAAAGCCTCCAGCCCCGTTTTTTCGCCCGATCAGGAGAAACAGGAAAGACGGTGACTCCTGCGGAGGCCAGACGATCGAAAAGCGGCCCGTGCGGGACGGCAACGACCACATCCACACCGGCAGAAAGCAACGACGAACAAGATTCCAACAGGTTGTCTTGTGCTTCACCCGGCTCCGACATCAAATCGACCCATAACACACGCATAATTTACTATTATAACTAGCCTATCAGCTCAAAGCAAGTGCGTTATATCAGTTTTTTTCCTATAGCCAATTCGGGTTTTCAGAGCAACAAGAGACCCACTCAGGATAGCATTATTTGGAGACCGGCATTTCGTAAATTGAGAGAGCGTGTCTACGCAGCGAGTGACTCGGCAACACGGAATCGCACGATCAGGATCAGGGGCCGGTTGAAAACCGGGAACTGTTAGGAAACAGATCTCTGTCGGCTAGAAAGAGGCCGTCCAGAGGAGAGAGGGTGACGCTCTTGTCAACGGGCTGACCTGAGTTAGTTTGGACATCCTGCTGCGGTGTGGCGGTGAGACGGCGCAAGTTGCGGCCGGGAGCGAGTTTCGCGAGGTCGAACGTAAACGGAGCATGACTCGGATTGGCGAGCACAAGGCCGTGGTCGAACAGACGGTATTGCACGTCCGGGGCCGCGTGAACAGTGAGCGAGCGAAGTGTGATCGCTTCGGCACCCTCGATCCGGAAGGTCAGATTGATCCGACGGGAACGAATGTCGCGAAAGTAGAACGAGGCGTCAAAGGGCTTGCCACTCACCCACGTCATAAGAGAACGTGACGGCGTCTGTTCCGACTCAGGCACGCCCGCGCGCGCGAGTTTCACGTCGCCCCAATAACCCTGATCCGTCGTGGCGTTGTTTGCCGGCCCACAATCCGCTACAAACATAAGCCGCACGCGCCTGCCCGACCACTTGGCCAGCGACACCGCACGCGGCAGCCAAGCATGCGCTGTTGTCGATTCCTCAAAGACCTTTTCGAATGTAACCGCCGCATTATCGCGAAATTCGGCAACCTTCACACTGAACCACACCCCGTCCGAGCGCGCAGGCGCTTTTTCCGACATGCCGAGGCTGAAGCGCAATTCAGCCTCAGTAGGCACCTCGACATCGCGGCACCAGTAGACCGAACCTTTAACCGCCTTGAACGGCGGATGGATCGCATAGACCGGCAGCAGCTTGTCGCCGATCCGGACATTGGGCTGGAAGGCCACGCGAGCGCCCGTGTTTTCGTCGAGCGAGGCTTCCTTCATACCTCGTAAGACCATACCGGTCATTTCCGGATTGCGATCCAGCAACGCCGTAGCCCCGCCCGAAACTTCGACCTCCGCGTAACGTGCCATCTCCGGCGGATATCCTTTACGCGATTCGCCCTGCAAGTTGGCAAACACTGTAAGATTGCCGCCTGCCACCGGCACGTCAGAAACCATAAAAACCAGTTCCTTGGCCGATGAATCGGCAGCTGTGACCACAACGCCCTGAGAACCAGCCCGCACCGACACGGCACCAGTGATGCGCCGCGACAAAGCGTCACCCGAGGACGCACCGAGCACGTCCACTGTAGAGGCTGCCAAGCGCACGGTCGGACCGACCGGAGGCCCTAGCCATCCCAGACGTTTGGCTGTGCCGCAGACAAACTCATCCCAGATGCCGATAGGCGAGCCACGAACGCCAGGCGGAACATAGGCATATGTCAGCACAGTATCGGTTAATTGTGCGGCAGCAAACACCAAGCGATGGCGTCCGAAAGGCACCTCCGCATCTTTGTGTTCGCCCGGTTTGCCGAGAACCGGCTCCACCCATTTATGATTGATATAGCTGAGGGCTGGAGGATAGGCGTTAGCATTCCAAAAGGCCTGCCGATTCAGCCCGCCGGACCAATCGTCGAAAGCCCAGTCGTCGAGATTCGGCCACCCCTCGCTCTCGATCCCGTTGAGAATACCAAACGCCCGCTGTGAGCGGATGCCGCCCGGCCCGAGCGCGCCGTCACCCTGAATGATGCGATTGGATCCAAGCCGCTCGCGTAGTTTACGTGCGAACCCCACCATGCCAATCCCGAACTGATTCACTCCGTTGACCACGCCGTCATCGATTCTGCCATCGCCATCAGTGTCGCCGCGAGTCTCATTGAACATGACATCAAATTCGAGGCCATCGAACGCCTCCAGCTTACCGCCAGATCCGAACCACGATTCCATATCGTCCACCAACCGGTCGGCGCAACTCTTACCTTCAACATCCTTGGGGCAGTGGGTGGTGAAGTTGTAGTACCACAACAGATGATTGGTCTTGCCCCAAGGCCCCTCAACCTGATGCGCCGCCGCACGCGCCTGCCCGGCCTTGAAAGCTAAGGGGCGCGTGCCATAGCAACCGCGCTTCACCCGTATCGTATTCGCCTTCGTATCCACCGAAACGAGCTGCACCTGTTCGCAATACGCCCAGTCGTGTTTGCCGTCGCCGGTCACGCCGAACAGCGCTATGTCGTCATTTGCAGTGTGATAACGTCCCGTCTCCGTGCGAAAGTCGACAGCATTTTCGACGCAAATCACGGTTTCCCCCGCCTCGGCAGGAACGTCAACAGCAATCGCTGTGGCTGCACGGTAGATCCAGTGTCCCGGAAAATATTTTTCCGCGGCATAGCGCGGGTCGCGGGCGTTTCCATTGAAATGCAACAAAACAGCTTGCCTGGGATTGTCGCGCTTGAAGCGCGTGAACCAGCCCGGATTGACTTGCTCACGGTTCTCCAACTCCTCTTCAAGACACTTGCCCATGATGCCCATCAACCGGCTGTAATCGCAAGCCCAACGTTCATAAGTCATGCCTTTACGATAAGGTACGGATTCTGACGAGCGGAAGAAAAAGACGCGCGGATAGTCCGAACCGAAAAGTGCAAGGTCTGCGACAGTAGCGGCATAAGCCGTGTAAACGAAGAAGACGGACGGAATAACCGTCACAAAAGAGATGGGGAAACTTGTCCGAAGCGCTCGTACCGTCCCCATCATTTGACCACCTTCACATTACGGAACCCGGCGGTATCACCAAACACAAGGAAATTAAGAGCCGTCTTGGGTTTTCCGATCACTTCATGCATGCCGCGAATCACGGTGTCGTTTACTTGCACCGAGGCCTCGTTGCCCTTGAAGCTCACCCGCACAGGGTACCAGCGGTTCTTTTCCAGCTTGAGCGGTTTACGCACGACAGGCTCAACCGCTTCCTTGTTCTCTCCTTTGGAAGGGTTCTTGGTGAGTCCGACCGCGCTGCGCGACACCTCGATGCGGAAGCTGCCCTTGTTATCCGCACACTCCCACTCGATACGCATTGAATGACGGTCAGCGCCGTTAAAGCAAACCTCATAGTCGATCGATCCGTCCTCAAGTGCGATCGGCACACTCAGCGTCGCACCTTGGTCCTGCATCCCTTTCTGAACCCCCCACACACCGCCGTCACGGGCGGCCCACACACCACGCGGCATGGTCCAAGGCTTCACTGGCATCGTCTGTAGAGATTCGTTCAACACGGGCGAGCCTGTTAGGGGAGGAAGAACACTGACCACCTGCCGGGGCTTTGCAGCAACCGACGGTTTAGCGCGACTGTAGCCGCCGTCTCGGTAACGCTTAAGCAAGTCGCGGAGGTCATCCACAACTTCCGGATGCTCCGCGCTCACATCCCTTGTCTCCCGAGGATCCTCGTGCGTATCGTAGAGCTGCGTTTTGTGCTCGTCGGCGCGGCTTTTGCGGGCCCCTGGCGTGATTTCGTCGGCCGGCACCCCCTCAATCCATTTCCAAGGCCCCTTGCGGATGGCGAACACACCGTCCGCGCTGTGAACAATCAGATGATCACGTAGCGGCTTATCGGGGTTACCGAGAAACGCAGGCAAAACATTAACACTGTCCTCGGCACCTTTGTCCGGCGCGGGCAAAGGTTCGCCGACAAGCGCGGCGGTGGTGGCGAGAACATCTGCGAGGCTGATCATTTGCGTGCAGACCGAGCCTGGCACAGCTTTGCCGGGCCAGCGCACGATGAACGGCACTTTGAAACCGCCTTCCCAAACGGTATGCTTACCGCCGCGCCAAGCGCCATTAACCATCAGTCCCGCTTTAAAGGCCTGAGTTTGCGGCATGTCCTCGCGATCAGGCCGAAAGACGCCTCCGTTGTCACTGGTGAAGAGAACGAGGGTCTGCTGAGTCACCCCCTTCCGGTCCAGCGCATCCAATATTTCGCCGACACTGCGGTCAAGCTCGCTGATCCAATCCCCATAGGGTCCTGCAGCACTCTTACCTGCGAGGTCCTTGTCAGGAGTCACGGGGTTATGAACCGCGACCGGGGTGAAATAGAGAAAAAAAGGCATATCCTTAGGTTGGCGCTCAAGCCAGCGGACGGCACGGTCTGACAGTGTCGCCATGACCCGCTCATTCTTCCGGCGCGGCGCATCAAGGTCCAGAATGTTGTTTTTGCGATTCTCTGTGTCCTCAGGCCCGTAAGAGGCTTTGAAGTTATCCGCGTCAGGAATTGAAACGTGCTTCATGTTCTCTGGTATCTTGCCGGAACGCAACCCATAGACGAAACGGTTTTCAACGAAAATGCCTGTCAGATCGCCGTGGTTACTAGGGACGCCGAAATGATAATCAAAACCCACATCCAAAGGTCCAGGCGTCAGTTCGGCCGTGTAGTCCGTACGCCACTTAGGCGAATCATCCGCCGAGCCGTATCCAAGGTGCCACTTGCCCACCGCGGCGGTCGCATATCCATGCCGTTTCAACAGGGAGGCCATCGTCAGGCGATTGGTTTCAATGTGCAACGGAGAGAAGGTGCCTAAGACCTCATGCGTCAACGAGGTCCTCCAGCAGTATCGTCCCGTCATCAGGGAGTAACGCGTGGGCGAACACACTGATGAGGTCGTATTCGCGTCGGTGAAGCGCCTCCCCTCACGTGCCAAACGGTCGATGTTGGGCGTGCGGATCAGCTTACCGTCCGCACCGTAACACCCAGAGCTTCCATAGCCATAGTCATCGGCCAGGATCACGACGACATTTGGCAGACGTTCCGCCGGTTTTAACCCTTGAGAATGGCCCTCCCGTGGCAACAATAGAGTGCCGCTGATGAGCGCCAAGTCAACCAATAAAGAAAACCCGCTTTGTCGCTGCATAATATAGCCCATAGTTTTGAATTTTAACGTTGCAGATGCAAATATATTGCCTAGCCTTTCGTAACATTGGAATAATAAAGTGTCGGTTTTGAGAATGCGAGCAACTGTGAATAGTCGAGAAGTTTTAAAGACAGTGTGATTCAAGCAATCGCGCGTGAACGTGCTCTGACACGGACCGCGTTATGTGACGCCAGTATACGCAAGCCTGTTCGCCGCGTCACACAACGTGCATACGAACGGCGGATTCCACACAACCCGAGCCACTGTTAATAGCCAATTTTGCGGAACGAGGCGTAGCGCAAATCGCCTTTCAGCTTTTAAGGTAGCCCAGGACCGTTTCAGACTTCGCGAGCGCGTCCAAGTCCCGGCCCCTGACCCGTTTGACCTGACTGGCCGCGCCGGACCTGCCGAACACTCCTTTCCGAAAACGTGCATCTCATTCTTCACTTCGCCAGCTACCCATTACTAAAACGGTTTGCATTGCCAAGCTCGCCGCGCTCACATATAATCCACCGACATTCCCATCCTTAAGGCACTTGACATCAGGAGACAACGCTATGGCTTACGACAAAATCAAGCTCCCCTCATTCGGCGAAAAAATCACCCTGCGCGCAGACGGTACACTCAATGTTCCTGACCAGCCGGTCATACCGTTCATCGAGGGCGACGGCACCGGGCCCGACATTACCCGAGCCGCCATGATTGCCTGGGAAGCTGCCGTCGAAGCCTCCTACGGCAGCCGCCGCAAGATCGCCTGGATGGAAGTCTATGCCGGAGAGAAAGCTAATGCCATTTACGGGCCAAACACCTGGCTACCCACCGAAACCCTCGATGCCTGCCGCGACTATCTGGTCTCGATCAAAGGCCCGCTCACCACGCCCGTTGGAGGGGGCATCCGTTCGCTCAACGTGGCCCTTCGCCAAGAGCTCGACCTCTACGTTTGCCTGCGCCCTGTGCGCTGGTTTAACGGCGTCCCCTCCCCCGTCAAACGACCTGACCTCACCGACATGGTGATCTTCCGCGAAAACACCGAGGATATCTACGCCGGCATCGAGTGGCTGGCCCAGACCGACGAAGCCAAGAAGGTCATCCGTTTCCTCCGCGACGAGATGGGCGTTAAGAAGATCCGCTTCCCCGAATCCTCGTCGATCGGCATCAAGCCGGTCTCGATCGAAGGCTCGCGGCGTCTCGTCAAGGCAGCGATTGACTACGCCATCGCCAACGACCGAAAGAGCGTTACGCTCGTCCATAAGGGCAACATTATGAAATTCACCGAGGGCGGGTTCCGCGACTGGGGATATGCGCTTGCGCGCGAGGCCTATGGAGCAACGCTCATCGATGACGGCCCCTGGTGTGCCTTCAAGAATCCCAAGACCGGCCACAAGATTATCGTCAAGGATTGCATCGCCGATGCGTTTCTGCAGCAGCTCCTAACCCGCCCGGCTGAGTACGATGTGATCGCTACGCTCAATCTCAACGGAGACTACATCTCCGACGCGTTAGCGGCTTGCGTGGGCGGCATCGGCATCGCTCCCGGTGGTAACATCAACTACTCCACCGGCACAGCGGTCTTTGAAGCCACGCACGGCACAGCGCCCAAATACGCGAACCTCGACAAGGTCAACCCCGGCTCACTCATCCTCTCTGGAGAGATGATGCTACGCTACATGGGTTGGACCGAGGCTGCGGACAAGCTCATTCAAGCCATGGACGCCGTGATTTCTGCCAAAACCGTGACCTATGATTTCGCGCGCCTGATGGATGGCGCAACCGAGATCTCGTGCAGCGCTTTTGGCCGAGCCCTCGCCGCTGCGATGCGCTGACACCTGCTTCGCCGACCCGCGCGCGTGCCGCGCTCAGACTGAGCGAGTAAAAACAAGTATGCCTGATGTGTCACGCGTAACCGCTTTGCCACCACGTAAAAGCGGTTCGAGATAAGCAACGGCGGCGTCAAGATTGGCTTTAGCCTGTTCTGACAGCCGTTCGCCAAAGGCGTCGAAATCATAGCCGCGGATCGCCAGCTGATAGGCTCGCGGCGAGGCTCCGAACAGCGTTTCCGCAAGCCCCAGCACCACGCCAGCCGAAAGGCTGTGGGAACTGAAACCTAAACCGGAGTACCGGGCATCCAACTGCTGAAGGTCGAATGGCTCCGCGCCATCGATCGAGGCATCGGCAAAGATAACCACATCACATTGGGCGACGGCAGCGACGTCTTCGACGGAAAGTTGATAATCCGCATCAGCTGTGACACCCGGAATAGCCAACAGTTGAACCCTCTCCGCGAACGCGGGGCCAAGCCCGTCATCCAAGCGCCCCGGATTACCATAGCCTATCACGAGAATCCGCCCCGTCGTTCGTTTTAACATCCCGAGGCTTTCCGGTCGAGCACCTGTCCCTTGCAGTCTGTCAGCTCCACAATAAGCGGCATTTGGCCCAGAGCATGCGTGGCGCAAGAAAGACACGGATCATACGCGCGGATGGCCACTTCCACGCGATTGAGGAGCCCCTCCGTGATCGTCGTGCCGGAGAGATATTTCCTTGCCACACCGGTCACCGCGAGATTCATAGGCGTGTTATTATGGGTAGTTGAGACAATCAGATTTGCCATGGTAACCTGATCATTCTTGTCGACTCTATAGTGATGGAAAAGCGTTCCACGAGGCGCCTCGATCAAACCTACCGATTCCGCGCGCCGTTTACCGGTGACAACCAGTTCAGTCCCTTGCAGATCCGCGTCGCTGAGCAATTCTTCGATTTTCTCACCCGCGTGAAGCAGCTCAATCATGCGTGCCCAGTGATAGGCCATAGTAATGTTGTTGGGCTTGCCTCCGGTGAGCGCTTTGAATTCCTTGCGGGCGGACTCCGCTTCGGGCGTGTCAATGAAGTCGCAGGTGTTCATACGCGCCAGCGGACCCACACGATACCAGCCGGTTTCAGGCCCCAACTTGGAAATGAACGGGAATTTCATGTATGACCATGGCTTAACTTCTTCGGAGATGTAATTGAAGTAGGCCTGATAATCGACCTGATCAAATATCTTCCTGCCGCTGGAGTCGATCGCACGGAGATTTCCATGGTATAGATCCAGCGCGCCATCCTTGCGCACCAGAGAAACATGATTCGAGGCGAACGTTCCGAAATCCGAAAGTTCTTCCAGATGGCCAACGGTGTACTCCTTAGCGATCTGAAGGGCAGACCGACACCACACGAGCATCTGAGCGATATCCTTCAGAAACGTGTCGCGTTCGGCCAGGGAGAGGTTCTTGTTGACACCGCCGGGAACCGCCCCCGTGCCGTGGATCTTTTTGCCCGCTGTGGCCTTAATGATTTCCTGCCCAAATTTGCGCATCATGACACCTTGCACGGCAAGCTCGGGAAAGCGTTCCGCAACACCGATCACGTTGCGGGTTATCGGATCCGCATCATAGCCGAACAGTAGGTCTGGAGAAACCAAATGGAAGAAATGCAGGGCATGACTCTGAAAAATTTGGGCGTAATGCATCAGGCGGCGAATCTTTTCTGCCACAGGCGTAAGCTGGTCGACGCCGACAATGCCGTCCATCGCTTTGGCTGCCGCCAGATGGTGACTGACCGGACAAATACCGCACAGGCGCTGCACCAGCACGGGCACTTCCCAATAGGGACGCCCCTGGATGAAACGCTCAAAACCGCGAAACTCGACAATGTGAAGGCGGGCCTGGCTTACTTGCCCCTGCTCATCAAGCAGAATGGTCACCTTGCCGTGGCCCTCCACACGGGTGACGGGTTCAATCGTGACCTTCCTTGCTTTTGAACTCATGCGGCCCCCCGTTAATCATATTTCAACAGTTCGTATGGCAATTCGACAGGCTTGCCTGACAAAAGCGCCGTAATGATCGCCCATAGCGCGTCGGCTGAAGGCGGACATCCTGGCAACGAGTAATCGATCTTCACGATCTCATTACAGGGGTATACCTTGTCCAGCAGCAGCGGGATCTCGGAATCTTGCGGCGTGATGTCATCGGGATTGTAAACCGTTACGCCGGTGCGATAGGCCTCATCGATACACTCCTTCAGCGGGATGTTGTTTCGCATGGCCGGAATACCACCCATCGTCGCACAGTCTCCCACTGAAATGAGGATGTCGCAGTTTTTCCGGAATTCATGCAGCACATGCACATTCTCCTCGTTGCAACAACCGCCTTCGATTAGACCGATTGCGCAGCGCCGGGAAATATGCTTGAGGTCGTCGATCGGTGACCGGTCGAAATCAACCTGCTCGATCAGGGTCAGAATGCGTTCGTCGATATCGAGCAGAGACATGTGACATCCAAAACATCCTGCCAATGAGGTTGTGGCCACTCTGGGTTTACCCATGGTATATTTCCTCCTGAACATTAAGGAGTGACACCCGTTTCAATATCCGACCCGATCGGCTGCTTGTCGTAGCGGCGATGGCCGACAGGAATTTTGAACCCTACACGTTTCTTGATGATACACCCGACCGGGCAGACGTCCGCAGCCCGGTCATCCACCGACATGTTCGTGTCACACAAGGCCTTTTCGCCATCGACACCGATCCGGCGGTCAAACCCGCGTCCGACGGATTGGAAAACATTCTTGCCGTCCAGCTCTTGCGACGCACGCACGCAGCGGGCACACATAATGCACCGATTATGGTCCAGCATCACATCCGGATGAGAGACATCGACCTCCTTTTTCGGAAACTGGAAAGGATATTGTGGCGCCGTAATACCGAAGCGGTAGGCGAGCGCTTGAAGCTCACAGTTGCCGCTTTTCTCGCAGAACATACAAAAGTGATTGCCTTCAACAAACATCATATCGATGATGTTGCGGCGATGCTGAAGCAGCTCCTCCGTATCGTTTTCAATAACCATGCCGTTCATGGCCGGTTTCACGCAGGCGGCTTGGGGTCGTCCATCAACAATCACGGTGCAGACACGGCAGCTGCCGATCGGGTGCAAATCTCTGTGGGAGCAAAGCCGCGGAATATAGATGCCCGCCGCATCAGCCGCCTGCATGATTGTCTGCCCATGCTGGGCGTTAATCGTCTTACCGTCAATCGTGAGCCGCATCGAATTGTTCATGGCGCCCCTCCTTTATGCGTGGAAGACTTCAGAACGGCGTCCGGCGATCTTGCTCGCCGCTTCAACCGCCTGCATGATATGGAAGGATTTTTGCAGACCTGTCTTGTTTTCCCGCACCAAGGTGTTATAGACGGGACGGAAATTTTTCAGAGTCGAGAGAATGGGATTAGGCGAAGTCTGCCCGAGTCCACAGCGGCTCATCCGCTTGACGCTTTCTCCGAGATGTTTCAGGTAGCTCAGGTCTGCTGGGCAACCGTCTCCTTGACGGATGCGAGCGACTCTAGTTTTCAGGAGGACGTTGCCGACCCTGCAGGGAACACAATAGCCACAGCTCTCCTTGACGAAAAACTCCATAAACGCCTCTACAATTTCAAGGATGTCACGATCATTGCTGAACACCATCATGGAGCCGCCTGTTGAGAGTTCCTCATAGCTGATACCCTGGTCAAATTGGGCCGGCCCAACCATCTGGCCGGAGGGCCCTCCCACTTGGACCGCCGCAGTGTCTTCAGCCCCGGAACGACGGAGCACTTCACGTAAGGTCGTGCCAAACGGGACCTCATAAATACCGGGGCGCGCGCAATCACCGCACACGCTGAGCAGCTTCGTGCCCGCACTCCGCGCGGTCCCGATGGCCGCAAACCAGCCCGGGCCCTGATCCATAATACGGGCCGCGCAGCAGTAGGTTTCGACGTTGTTTACCGCTGTTGGAGAAACCAAGAATCCTTTGGCGACCGGAAAAGGTGTACGGTCGCTCGGATCACCCCGAGTTCCTTCGCACGAGCTAATGAGAGAAGTTTCCTCGCCGCACACATAGGCACCCGCGCCCATCTGAATGCGGACGTCAAAATGAAACTCCTTATTACCGAGAATGCCGTTACCCAGCAGGTTTTCCGCGCGGCGCCGGTTCAAGACATCTTCGAGATACGGGCGCAGATACGCGTATTCGCCCCGCAGGTAGATAATGCCGGTTTTCGCCCCAATGGCGTAGCCTGCAATGGTCATACCCTCAACCATCAGATCCGCGCGTTCGGTCAGCAATACGCGATCCTTGAAAGTTCCCGGCTCGCCTTCATCCGCGTTGCAGAGCACAAATTTTTCAATTCCGGGCGACTGGCGGGTCAATTCCCATTTAAGACCAGTTAGGAATCCTGCACCGCCTCGTCCGCGCAGCCCCGATGCTTTGACATCGGCGATCACCTCTTCCGGAGTTTCAACCAAGGACTTGCGCAACCCTCTTTCCCGCTTATAATCAGAGAGAACCACAGCGCCGCTTTCACGGATGTTGTTGCAGACCATCGCGTGAATCAGCGCATTTGAATTGTTGCCGTCTCCCGTTGTCTCCACCAGCGATTGGGGGTTGTTGGTGCGCCTGAGTTTTTCCAACAAAACCGGGATCTCTTCGGGCGTGAGGCGGGTAATCACGACATCGTTTACCATCATGGCCGGGGCCTGATCGCTCATTCCGATGGAGGGGGTCTTCTCCAACGTGATTTTGCCGTCCGCAGTGGTCTCGTTAAACCCGATGCCAAGCGCCAGACTCAGGGCTTCGGCAACCGCGTCTCCTCCCTGATAGCGGTCAATGATGTCATCACAAAGCCGGATCACCACATCACCCTTCTTTCTCTCGGAAAGAAAGGCATAAAAGGAAATCACACTTTCAACCTCCACCCGGTGCGTGCGGGCCCCTTTCGCGATTAAATCAAAGGCCTCCTGAGGGACGTGTCCAAACTCCTGCTGCACATCGCGCACAATATCCATAAGCCGTACGCGGTTATTTCCGTAACGGTTACAGATCTCCGTGATCACCGCAGCCATTTTCTTCATATGCCGCCCCTTCCACGTAAGCACGCACACAGAGGGTAAAGCAAAATACAATTTATAGTATTACGGTAGACCAATCCGCAGCCGCTTACAAGAACAAAATGGCTAGAAAACGGGGCCTCAGGTTGAGGAGCACGTGCTTTGGCAAATTGCGCTATCCGAAGAGAAAGATGCGCCGTGCAATACCGTGACGAGAAGATGAGCGTCTTCGTTCTTCTGGTTAATAACGAGCAGTCTAATCAGCCGTACGAGATCAATTATTCCAAAGCCTGAGCCTGTTCGACCAGCCAGTCATTAATCTTTTCGGTCGGGATAGAGAGCGTATGTCTTGTCATTTCCGTCTTAGGATAACCGCCCACATCGTCCTGCGAATCGATGACGCGGCCCTTCCGTTCGATAAGATTCTTAATGATACGTTTGTCGATGTCGTCACGATCCTTCGGACGAGCACCGGCATGCTGAGTCACAAAGGAAACAGTTTCGCCTGAAGGCAGAGGGCGTAGACCTTCAGGCCAAACCGGTTTCTCGCTCAGCCGGTTGATCGCGCCGATGACCTGCGATGCCGGCTGACCATCGCGTTGGAAAGCGAGATTATCTTCCATATAAGCATCGCCCTTGCTGGAGACTAGAGCTACGCCTTTCTTGGTGCTTACACCGTGAAGAAGCACGTTCCCCACAATGCTCACGCGGCAGTTGGTTGGTGCGAAGCTCGCCCCTTCCCATTCTTTCTGCGAGAAATTGAGCTGGATAGCGATTGAGCCCGGATCGTAGATCACGTTATTGACGATCACGCCGGTGCAGTGGGCTTTGAAGTACGGATTTCGCTGCACGTTATGCGCATAAAGGTTGCCGATGATTGCGATGTCCTTACAGCAGTCGTGGATCAGCGACCCCTTGGAGTGCTCGCCTTTCACGTGCGAGGAATGGCTGAGTCCCTCCGCAATGATACAGTTGCTAAACGTGACACGATGGGCGGTGGCCTGTGGCCCTTCCAGCCTCGGCCCGGACGCGCTCAGATTCTCATCAACCGCCCAACTCAGCGAGCAATGATCAACCACCACGTTGTAAGCCTCGCCCCCGGCTGCACAAAGACCGTCGGGCTCCCACCCGCTACCTTTGGCGGCGCCCGTATCGCCCGGACGGACGCGGATGTGCTGGATAATAACATCATGCGTGCTGACGGAGACCGAGCCGCGGATTAGGGTAATGCCGGGTGACGGCGCGGTCTGCCCCGCCAACGTCAAAAATGGCTTGGAAATTTTCAGCGTCCGCTTTTTCAAATCGACAATCCCGCCGACTTCAAAGACGACGATCCGAGGGCCTTCAGCACTCAGCGCCGCCTGTAACGATCCGGGCCCGTCGACGTCGAGGTTCGTGACACGGATGACTCGTCCTCCTGCCCCCCCGCGCGCATCCGCAAAACCCCGGGCAACAAGTTCCTTTGGCGAACTCTCCCTCGCATCAGTAAACAGACTTGCCGCGACGGCTGTCAAAATCGTCAGAACACATTTGCTGATTCTCATGTCTCTTGTCCAATGTTTCAATTTGGATTATGATGATAATCAAGTTCGAGAGGGACACCCTCCCTTTTTGATCTTAATCTCGTTCAAACAACTTTATACAGCCGTCCGTTCGAGGAACCGCCGAACGACGAGCGTATCGCCATTAGGCATCACGCCGGACGAGCCTTTACTTTGTCACCTCTGGCGAGAACCTGAAGCTTTTCTCAATGCCGTCCGTGCGGGTCACCTTGAGCGTATCGCCGGCAAGTTGCAACTGTTTTACGGGACATTTGGACGACGTCGCGCTCGGGTACAACGCGTAAAGCAAGATCGTTTTGCCTTGCGAGCGTTTACGGTAAACAACAGTTGGAATCGGACGGACCCCCCCGTAACCGGACGAAGAATCAGGCAGCCAACCTTGTACGACAGGCTCCTTCTGGCCTTTGATGACCGCCACGTCCTCCGCGCCGAACGCCAGCAGCGTCAGGGTCGGCCCTTTTCCTTGCGTGACGACCTGAAGTCCGTCCACCTTCACGTCTTCCGCATCGAGGTGGAAGAGTGCCTCGTAAGCGTGGGAGCGCGCATCATTCGGCTCCATCTCGTCAGCAATCACAAAGAGGTCCGGCTTCACAAAAAACACATGCCGAGTATGCTTGACCAGCCGCACGGAATTCGACCCCCATCCCTCGTTGTAAACCGCAGCCGCATGATCAAAGACCGCATTGCTTTGCCACACATGCGGCAGCGGCCTTTTGACGACATAGGTCTCTCGGGGTTCTTTCCGGCGGCATTGCTCAAGCCCGTCGACAAATACCACGTTGTGCGCCCGTCCGCTGAGCACATAGCGCCGCCACTCGCTCGCGTCATACGTATAGACACCGCCTTCGACCAGCAGCGATTTCCCGAAGGCGGTCAGAGTTACGCCCAATTTGTCCTCATGCTGGTGGCCATAGCCGAAAGGTCCGACTTCCATACAGAGCCAGAGCGCATCCCGCTGCCAACCGCTCCGCATAAAGCACTGTCCCGCAAAAGGGAATCGGTAGGACACCGATTCAGGGGCTTTGCCCTCTTTCCCGTTGGTCGCGACCCAGTGGAAGTCCTCGCGGTGCGGAAACAGTTTGTAGCCTGTTTCCATCCACCGTTCCACCGAACCCGCGCTGGAATCATTCAGTGCCGGGGTAAGACGGCTGGGTTGCATGGAGTACAGGAAGTAATCGAACATTTTCTCCAACTTCGCCGTGTACGCATGAGGAACTTCAAAACCGGTCAGGGGCACCAAGTTCACCGGGCCAAGAAAATTCTGGACAGACACGCCGTGATAACCCGGGGCCAGTTCGACCTGCGCGCCGTCAGGATAAACCTGGATGTCGAGTTCTTGGGTCAGCCTTTCCAGCGCCGTGTCGCGCCAAAGCTTCGAGTCCCTGAACTCAGGGAACAATGCTCCCGCGTGATAAAGCCCGTTGGCCTCCATTGTCAGCCAATTGCCGCCTGTGTGAAAAGCTACCAAATACTGCGCATGGTCCACATAACTTTTAAGGAATAATACCAGCGCCTCATCGTCAAATGATTTTGCGGCGAGGAAGCGATTATAAACTTCAGGCCAAACCGAACCCGCACGGATGCCCGCCTCAATCGTACGCCATCTTGAGAAGGACCGATTATCCGCTTTCTTCATGGGAAC
>JAEAMG010000886.1_pt1 | contig 28118 bp, 27 predicted proteins | sample 8958741 | NCBI WGS metagenome assembly JAEAMG01 (sample SAMN16933256, study PRJNA681125) | bioreactor sludge metagenome | isolation source: anaerobic bioreactor treating anionic surfactant - SDBS | place: India: Bengaluru | collected 2019-02-28 | reverse complement strand
CTTAGATGAACCAGCCATTTTCTGCATATAAGTCAAATCTTCTATACTTATACCAATACCTTGATCTTTAATTTCTAGAGACCATATTTCTGTATCATCAACGCTTTCTCTTTTGCAAAGGGATATTGTAATTTCATTTTTTTCGAATAAATCATGAATCCTATTATCTATAGGTGAAACATCTTCAATTTTATTTTTTATTTCACATAGATATATTTTCAACATTGTTGCATCAATAGAATTTTGGATTAACTCTCTAAAAATACTTAATTTATTTTTATACAAATTTGCTCCTTGTAAAATTTCCATTGCATTTCTTTCATCAATAGTAAATTTCATGGGCTCATTATTTAATAGAATCTTTTCTTTTTTTAATCCAGCTTCATATTTTACTTCCATTTGAACATCTAATTGCTCAATAGTTGGAAGTGAGCCAAAATTGAAGTCGGGTACAATTAAATTCCATTGAGACATTTGATTTTGAAATTCTTTACGTATCCATCCAAACCAATTTTGAGTTTCAACGTAAGACATTTCATCAGGACATTCGGCTACAAGTTTTACTATCCGTTTATCAAGTTGAAACTCTCTTAGGGATAAATGTTTATCATGATGATGTTTACTTATAGAAGGTATATTACTCACATGCTTTGCCATAACAGGACAAAAGCGATTATCATCTAAATCAAATAGATCACCTAATCGGAGTAAGCAACCAATAAAACGTGGGTGACAATCTTCAGTTCCCAATCCTGTCTGCTTAAAGGGAAGTTTTTTCATCACATCTATAAAATTCATACCATGTGACATACAAATTTGACCCAAATATCGATAGATACGTTTAGGTAATAATTCTGTTCTTGGTGAAGTAATATTTAAAAATTTAAAAGGATCTTCAACTAAACCACCTATTCTTTTATCATGGGTGCGTCTAAACCATTCAGCAATAAGTTGTCTATATTTTTCCACCCCATCAAATGGATGATCTTCTGAACCTATAGCCCCAACCCAATCATTTGCTTCATAAGCTAAACAGAACTTATGCAAATCGTGTCCCTTATCATGAGCAATATTTTTAATCATATATTTGAATTCTTGACACTCATGAACATCTTTAGCAGATTTAGCATCCACCAACATCCCTATATCATGCCAATATGCTGCTTCTAAAATTAGCCACGTATCTGTCGCACTTAAAAGCTCAATATCTTTTCCAAGAATGCGTTCTATATTGACTAATATTTGTTGTGAATGTGAAGCATTATGATTGCTAAAATGCGGGTAGAAACCACCAATATTTTCTAGTGCTTTCCCAACAAGCTTTTGATCAAATTCCCATTGTGCAAACAGAATTGCTACGTTTCCATCTTCTTCACACTTCTTTTTTAAATGGGCTATTAACTTAGTACTCATAATGAATTCATTTATTTTGTAGTTAAGCCCATCCTAAACAATATTTACTTATTTTTTAAGTTCTTATAGCCAAAATAATTATAATCATTTTTGCATTTATATACGCTGCGCCAACAAGGTCGCAAAATGCTGTTTAATCCGGTTCCCCTGTGCATCTACCCGATGCAACTCACCGACATTTTCATTGTATTTCACAATTTTCCAGCCTTCATACAAAGCACTTAACTCCCCTTGCTTAAAGGCAAAAGGAAAGTCAGGTTGTGCTGGAATATCTGGCGTATCCATCGCACAGACAATCAGGTTAAAACCATTCACATTAGTCGCTTGTTGCATCTGGTTAATCAGAGGTTTCACTGTGTGAGCTTGTAAAAACATCATCACCACTGTACAACAAATAAAGTCATAACGACCTGTAATGCTTTCATCTGCATTTAAATCACGCTGCTGTACATGAATATTATCAATCTGCTCACTCTGAATAATCTGCCTTAACTTTTGCAGGCTGTTTTCATTGACATCCCAGGCATCCACCTCAAAACCATGCTGACTTAAATACAGTGCATTACGCCCCTGCCCGCAGCCGACATCCAGGGCACGGCCACCTTGCAAATACGGCGTAGCAGCCAGAATTTCCGAGTGCGTGGGTGAAAGCTGATACTTTTTAGTGAAGTAATCCTGTGGCAGACAGTAAAACCGTAGCTGACATTGCACATCATCACTGGCAGAAACAATTTTATGCCACGCCTGCGGTTCAATAAACGGAGGCTGCTGCTCTGGGCTAAACACATGCTCAGACTGTACGGCTCCCGATTCATCCAGCATGGCAAAATGCAGCTCCCCCTTGAATACCGTCAGCTTTGCCCAAGTACCGGCTTTGGTATTGTGCTGGTTTTTAAAACCTTGCGGGATACTCTGCTGTGTCCAGACAGGAAGTTCTTTATAACAAATAAGCTGTTGCATAAAAGACTGCGCTCCAAAGCATCGGTGGTCGAGCTGAAATTAATCAGTTGATGATCTATGTTTTTAGCATAGCCCGTTCCACAGCAGATTGAAATAAGCCAGCGACATACCATTCAGGCAAACTAAAAACCATATAGAAAAGCAAAAAACTGCCCGATACGGACAGTCTTTTGGGAAACTTTAAAAAGCGAGATAAATATTTTTTAATGCAGCAGTTGTTCGCGCAACCATTCCATATATTTTTCTTGGTCCATAAAGTCGGGGGCACTACCGGTGTCCAGACTGTAATACTGCTGATTGAATTGAATCACAATCTGCTCGGTATGATGCCAGTCTTCAATCATTTTAAAGTATTGATTGAAGAAAAAACGGTTTTTACCCCAATTGTTCAGGCTTTCCAGTTTTGGGTATTTTTTATTTTCAACAAATTCACTGTATACATGCTGAATATCATCAAAAACGTGTAGGGTTTTCATGACTCACCTGCCTAGATTTTATAATGTGACCTTTGCAACGGTTTTAATCTAGCAACCGAATTTGAATAACAAATGACAGTCTTATTGCAAAACTGTCATGTTTAAAAAGATGAAACGCAGATATTCAACGGCATGATCGCTTTGCCGGGAAAAACGCAAGAAAAACAAATCATGTGCTCATCAAAAATATCCATTTCTCTTTAATTTAACCCGGACCCAACTAAAAACTTAAAAGCAATGTAACTCACCTGCAACATCATGTTATCCATCTGTAATTTTAGTTGAATATTCACACAATTAGGCCCAACTAACGTGTTCCCTTTTAAAAAATGAATCGCCCTAGCATTAATATAACCAGTACAAAAAACCTCTTAATTCTCACGATTGAGTAATTCCCATGAATATGATTAAAACTGCTATCACTATCGCTGTAGTTGCAGGTACAACCTCTGCTATGGCTGCTACTGCTGTAGAAACCACGCCAGCTGCCAAGGTTGCCGCATTAAAAGCACAAGTAAAAGCAGACACCATTCAAACCGCAAGCACTGTTAAAGCAGCAGCTGCTACAACAAAAGAAAATGTTGAGCTTAAAAGCAAAACTGCTGCACATAAAACTGTCGCTGCCAAAAATGCAACTGTAGCCAAAACAGCTAAGCTAAAAGATGCCACTGTTGCTAAAACCGTAGTAGCAAAAGAAAAAGCTGTCGTTGCCACTCAAACTGCCGCTCACAAAACAGAAGCCGCTAAAGATGCCGCTGTAGCTAAAACTGTAGCAACTAAAGACGCAGCTGTAGCAAAAGCGGTGGAAGCGAAAGACGCAACTGTTGCTAAAACTGTTCAAGTAACAGATGCCACTGCTGCTAAAACTGTCGCTGCAAAAGATGCAACTGTAGCCAAAACAGCTGAAGTAAAAGAAAGCGTTGCTGAAAAAGCAGATGCTGCTAAAACTGAAGTCAAAGCTGAGAAAAAAGGCTTCTTCTCTTGGTTTAAAAAATCTGCGGCTTAATCTGCATCGCGCATTTTAACCGTAAAAAGGATGCCATTCATGAGCATCCTTTTTTAGTTAGCGTGAAAAAGATGGTGATCCACATACTGCCCAACTAGCGAATAGCATTATTCGGTGTATTGGTTCGCTGTTGTTGCAACTGTCTGATGATGTCATTTTGTGAGGTATTTTCCAGAATACCCAAGGAAAGTTGCTCTCTAGCGATTTGTACATTGACTGCTCTACGGTCTATCCCAAAAGGTGCAAGAATAATATACAGACCTTCTCGTGGATCAGGTGACTGCAAACCGCGGGCAATCGCCAGAACATATTGCTGCAATACCCATGGCAAGCTGTTGATGTCTGGCATAGGTGCTTCAGGAACTAGATCGATGGTCATCAACATAGTGGGGTCAACCACAAAATTTTGTGTATCTAGCTGGATCTGCATAATTCTATGTTGCAAAACTCGCTCTCTTTGAGGATCTTCACGATATTCAATAACTCGCGTGGTTTCAGCGCTTAACTTGGAGTCTGTTAAGGGGATTAATCCGGTAGTATCCGTTATATCGGCAAAAGCAGAGGAAATAGAAAAGCTTGCGGTAATCATGACAATTGCGCAGGATAAATTTTTTAGCAGCTTCATGGCAGTTCTACTCAACAATGAATTGAAGTAAATAAACAACCGTCGACAGCTATAATTGTATAGTTTATGCGCCTTTCAGCCACTTGCCCCGGACCAGTGGTCTTGCAAGACATTCTAACTTTCGTTAAAAAACCGGTTCATTTCACCTACTGAAAAAACATCAAATCTGCGTCTATAAAAAAGTGCTGTGCTGAACCATGTTTCTATAAATCAGATTTTTATCTTCTCCTGCTTAGGCTGCCCTGCTGACATAAAAATTCCGTCATAATCTTTATTTTTCTCGCATTCCGACGCGCAAAAGTACAGGAAATGTTACATCTAAGTATTCTGGTCCTGCTTGCAAAACCTCTGAAATCGGCTGCAGCGGGTCATCCGTGTTGTGGTCGTGATAATGCTTGAGCGCCGACCAGGTGTTTAAATAACTGATCAGCTGCTGCGGAGTCCATCGATATTCCAGGCGCAGCTCTGGAACTGCCTGCTCATAAAAAGGAAACGGAATGGTTTGATACAGCTCATCAATATAACGGCGTTCACGATCCCAATACTCTTTTAAGGTTTCAGCATACAGCTGCTGAACCAAGGCATTGATTGCCGCATCCTGAACCTGAATGAGACCATAGCCAATAACCGCCAGCACCCCTTGAGGTTTAAGCACCCGTTTGACTTCTTTATAGAATGCATCGAAATCAAACCAGTGAATCGCTTGTGCCACCGTCACCAAATCGACGGAGTGCTCCGGAATCGTGGTCTGCTCTGCCACCTGTAGCTGATAGCTGACATTTTCAAAATAAGGGGCCTGCTGTAATTGCGCTGCGCTAATATCAGTCGCCACCACATGCTCGAAATACGGTGCCAGAAGCTGGGTAAACTGCCCCGAACCGGCACCACAATCCCAGGCAAAAGTTCGTTCAGGTACATGCTTTAAAATTTCCTGGACAATTTCTGCAGAATAAGCCGGACGGGCCTGTTTATAGCGCAAGCTGTCATCAGAAAACAGATCTTTCATTTAACGATGCTCATAATATTTATAAATTTAATCAATGACCTGATCAATTCTAAAACTGGTCTGGGCAATGAGCACCCGCTGATCATTCAATTGATAATATTTAACATCGTATGGAGCCAATTTCCAGCTCTGGGCAGGATTAAAACTGACCCGGTGGTTCCCGACTGGCTGAGCATATAACGGAGTAATGATCTCTGAAGAACATGACTAGCTCACAGGCTGAAAACAGCCCCAATTTTCAACTGCGCAGGCATTTGCCACTTTCTCGCGGCGGCAAATATAGGCTTCGCTGGCAAAGCTAAGGATTTTTTCAAAAGAAAAATGATTACTTTTTCGGTGTCGGTAGCTCAGGTACAGAAAAATTATTTATAGAATGTTCAATCGTACCAATGCTGACATTTTTCAGGTCGAGCTGTATATGCATATCACGATCGATGGGCTGCATACTGTTGCTATTGCTACGATCAATATGCTGCATACTGTTGCTACGGTTTATACCAAAGGGTTGCAACATAATATACAAGCCTTGTGTAGGATCACTCGACTGTAAACCCTGAGCAATACTCAATACATACTGTTGTAGAAAGGGCGATAACGAATTTAGGTCGGGTTGTGCTTGTAAGGGCTGAATTTCCAGATTGGCAACCACATGGCTGTCGATCATAAAGTTTTGTGCTTCACGTGAATTACGAATAACTTGATGCTGTAAAGCACGGAGATTTTTTTCATCATTCTGATACGGCACAATCCCGGTTTCTGTACGTAACTCTGGCTCGGCCAGTACGTGCAGGGTGGGTAAGGTCACCGCGTCATCCGCGTGGACCATCATGCTCCATGGACAGCCCAATATCAGCAGCAAAGGATATATTTTTATAAATTTCATAAACTTGTCTCGCAACGTAATTTCAGGACAATGCAGTTTTACACCATGCAAGAAAAAAATTTTTCACTGCAACCGTATACGTTTTATAGCCTACCTGAAAATCAATTTTGGCTCACCTTGACTCGGATAAACGGTCTTTTTCACTTTCTTAAATCTATTATGGGTATGCAATTTTTCTTGGAATTTTAATGCGCTTTGCATGTAATTATAATTCTCTATGACCAACCTAGAGGCGAAAAAAAAACCTCAAACAGTGTTTGAGGTTTTTTTGAATATGGTGGCGAGACCCAGGATCGAACTGGGGACACACGGATTTTCAATCCGTTGCTCTACCTACTGAGCTATCACGCCGATGCGGTGTATTAAGCCGTATCTGTTCTCAATAGTCAATATAATTCATGACATTTTTATTTAATCGAATATTTTTTACCCAAAAAAAATCCCTGATGGGATCAGGGATTGAAATCTTGAAATAGATTTTAAATATGGTGGCGAGACCCAGGATCGAACTGGGGACACACGGATTTTCAATCCGTTGCTCTACCTACTGAGCTATCACGCCGATGTCGCGTATTAAACAGTTTAAGTGTTTTTCAGTCAAGCAGGTTTTTAGCTTTTTCAAGCAAGTGCTTACTTTTAAGGCAAATTGATGTTTATTTGCTTATTTTTTATTTAAAATTCAATGGATCATCTAAGCCAGCATTATTTTCAGGCATAAAAAAACAGCACCATGGCTGCTTTTTTATTTTTATCAGGCTTAAATTTTTTCCAGATGTGCCAGACAGCGATGAATGGCTCCACAGCCCGGTTCAAACCTCTTCACGCCTTTTTCTTCTTCCATTCGGCACACTTCACTGACCAGTCGTTCTGCGACTCCACGTCCACGGTTAGCTGGATGGACCACAATATTTTCCAGCGTCCGGCTTTCCCCCTGCCCGGTACACCAAATTGCCCCAATCAGTTTAGTATTAAATTCTGCTGTGTAAACTAAGGTATACTGAGCCAAGTTTTGCTCTAGTTGTTCAATGGCATCCTGCCCATCCCCAAATTCCGGGCTGGTGTCATACAGTCGCTCAAGCTGGCTGCGCACTTCGTCATTTTCTAGTGAAGTATAAGCATGTACGGTAATAGGCATTGATTAACCCTCCTGAGCAATCTAATATGCGATAATTTCGTCATCGCGAAAAAAACATTTTACATCATCGTTTTTGAGGAACGTGTCTATGACGCAACGTATCAGTGAAGTGGTAAGAAACACTAACGAAACCAAAATCCGAGTTCGTGTGAATCTTGATGGTACAGGTCAAGGCACTCTCAATACAGGTGTTCCATTTTTAGATCATATGATTGATCAAATCAAGCGACACGGCTTATTTGACATTGATATTCATTGTGATGGTGACCTGGAAATTGATGACCATCACACCGTAGAAGACTGTGGTATCACTCTAGGTCAGGCATTTGCCCAAGCCCTGGGTGATAAAAAAGGCCTACGTCGTTATGGTCACTTCTATGCCCCACTGGATGAATCTTTAAGCCGTGTTGTGGTTGATTTATCTGGTCGTCCGGGCTTGTGGATGGATATTCCATTCACTCGCGCACGTATTGGCAGCTTTGATGTTGATCTATTCTCTGAATTTTTTCAAGGTTTTGTGAATCACGCCTTAATGACCCTGCACATTGATAACCTGAAAGGCAAAAACAGCCATCACCAGATCGAAAGCGTATTTAAAGCATTTGCCCGCGCACTCCGTATGGCCTGTGAAGTCGATCCACGTGCAGAAAATACTGTTGCTTCAACCAAAGGTACTTTGTAATGACCCGTATTGCCCTTCTTGACTATGGTATGGGAAATTTACACTCCGCAGCCAAAGCCCTGGAACATGTCGGCGCAACTGTAGATGTTACCAATGATCCCAAACTGATTGCCCAAGCCGATAAAATCGTCTTTCCGGGTGTCGGTGCCATGCGTGACTGTATGCAAGGCATGCATGAAGCAGGTATTGATGAAGTGGTACGCCATGCCGTATTCAATAAGCCTGTGCTGGCGATCTGTGTCGGCATGCAAGCCTTAATGCAACACTCGGAAGAAAATGGCGGTTCAGATGCGCTAGGTATTTTTGCCGGTGAAGTAAAGCGTTTCCCGGATATGGCCGGTTTAAAAGTGCCACACATGGGCTGGAACCAGGTGCATCAGGCAGACCCAAGCCATCCAATGTGGAAAGACATTGAACAGGATGCGCGTTTCTATTTCGTGCATAGTTTCTATGTTGAACCTGAAGACAAGAGCATTGTGGCAGCCACCTGTGACTATGGTTTAGAGTTCTGTACGGCGCTGCATAAAGAAAACCTGTTCGCTACCCAGTTCCATCCGGAAAAGAGTCATACTGCCGGTTTGCAGTTACTGAAAAACTTTGTGGAATGGGATATCTAAGGCTCTTCCAACTTATTTTAAAAAGCCCAGTTTCGACTGGGCTTTTATTTTGCCTAAAATACGAAAAGCGATTAAGCTGAATACAAACCAAGAAAACTATTGATGATTATGGAAGAGCAACTGCTTTACACCCTGCCCGGCAAAGAACAAATTCAGGCCTTCCCTTTATTTAAAAACCTTCCGATGCAACAGATTCAGGTAATTCACAGCCTGGAACAATGTCATGCTTTGGAAGCAGAATTAACACACTATGCTGTTCTGGGTTTTGACAGCGAATCCAAACCCACCTTTGAAAAGGGCGAAGTTGCAACCGGACCGCATCTGATTCAGCTGGCGACCTTGGACAAAGCCTACCTGTTCCAAATGAATGATGAGATTTGGGAATTTTTAAAGCCGATTTTTGCCAGCCGTGACCAGATTAAAGTTGGCTTTGGCTTAAAAAATGATGCCCATCTATTCCGTAAAAAAGGTATTGAACTAAACAGTGTGATTGAACTGTCGAAATGCTTTTCTGCTTTTGGCTTTACCAATCCAATGGGACTGAAAAATGCCATGGCACTTCTATTTCAGGTGAACTTTCCCAAAAGTAAAAAAACCAGCACCTCGAACTGGGCACGTAAAACGCTGACTCCTCAGCAGATTGACTATGCGGCTGCCGATGCCTATGCCCCGGTTTTAGTGTTTGAAGAATTACTGCGCTTAGGCTTGCTGCCCAAACATATTCCCAATACCACATTAAAGTTACGCATTCGCCCCAACAAAATAAAAGCTGCAACTCATGCTTAGAGATTTGCCAATACTTTGCTAAGATGGAACACAATGAATTCAATAAGATTGGGCAAGGAGCGAAAGCATGCTGATCATCCCTGCAATTGACCTGAAAGATGGCAAATGTGTCCGTTTAAAACAAGGCCGTATGGAAGACGATACCGTATTCTCTGACGATCCGGTTGCAACTGCACAGCATTGGGTCAATGAAGGCGCACGTCGCTTGCATTTGGTGGATTTAAACGGCGCTTTCGCAGGTACACCGATTCATAAACCTGTGGTTGAAGCCATTGCCAAAGCACAACCAGAGCTGCCAATTCAAATTGGTGGTGGTATCCGTTCACTGGAAACCATTGAACATTATCTGGATGCCGGTGTGTCTTTTGTGATTATCGGGACCAAAGCAGTTCAAAATCCTGAGTTTGTGGAAGAAGCATGCAAGAAATTTGCCGGCCACATCATTGTCGGTATCGATGCCATGAATGGCATGGTGGCAACCGATGGCTGGGCCAATGTCACAGATGTAAAAGCGACTGACCTTGCAAAACGTTTTGCTGATGCTGGCGTATCAAGCATTGTCTATACCGACATTGCACGTGACGGTATGATGCAGGGTGTAAACATCGAGCAAACTGTTAACTTGGCGACTTATTCAGGTCTTCCTGTGATTGCCTCTGGTGGTGTGACCAATCTGGATGATGTCCGTAACTTGAAAGGCCAGCCGGGCATTTTAGGTGCCATTACCGGTCGCGCCATTTACGAAGGCACACTGAACCTTCGTGAAGCGCAATTACTGTTAGATGAACAATCACTTTAATTCCGTGATGTATCTCCAAGAGGTCTTCGGACCTCTTTTTTATTTCTGATATTTTTAAAAATCACTTCCTGTGTAAGCATGTCCTATTTTCCCTCTTGCCTGAAAGCCAAAGCACCGCAACTTGCCTTAATTTTAATTACCCTGGTTTGGGGTGGCTCGTTTATCACCGTGCAATATGGCTTAAACTTTGCCAGCCCGATGTTTTTCGTCGGTTGCCGTTTTGCTGCTGCCATGTTGTTTGTCAGCCTGTTTTCCTGGAAGGATTTAACCGCAATCCAACTGAAAGAAATTGCCGCAGGAGCTGTCATTGGTCTGGTGATTGCGCTGGGTTATGGCACGCAAACCATTGGACTACAAAGCATCAGCAGCAGTGAATCGGCTTTTTTAACCGCGCTGTATGTACCTCTGGTGCCGATTCTTTTATGGCTATTGTTCCGTAAAACCCCGCAATTCATGACCTGGTGTGGCACAGTGCTGGCCTTTTTAGGTCTGGTCTTTTTAACCGGAAATGGGTTTGGTGCAATCCAGCTGAGCTTTGGTCAGATCATTACCCTCTTGGGTTCAGTCGCTATTGCGATGGAAATTATTCTGATCGGATTTTTTGCCGGTAAAGTCAATGTCCGCCGTGTCACCGTGATTCAACTCGGCTTTGCCTCGATTTTTGCTTTTTGCATGATGCCTTTGGCTGGTGAAAGCTGGAATCCAGTTTTTTCCTGGCCTCTGGTGATCATTTTAACTGGCTTAGGTTTTGCTAGTGCCGCCATTCAACTGGTGATGAACTGGGCACAACGTGCAGTCGACCCTGCGCAAGCTGCCATCATCTATTCCGGTGAGCCAGTTTGGGCAGCTTTAATTGGTCGTATTGCGGGGGAGCGTTTGCCCTTACTGGCCATCCTTGGTGGGGTGTTGGTGGTTTTAGGGGTCATTGTCAGTGAATGGAAACCGAAGTTTTTGAAGAAAAATAAAGAAGTGAATCCTTAAAAGATCTCTTTCTGCTGAATATTTCTCTAAAGAAAATTCCTCATCTTCCAGGAGCGGTTAGGAAAGGTTAATTTCAAGAGCACGAGAAATTCGAATTTTTCACTGAAAATATTGCCCTCTCCCCAATCCTCTCCCACAGGGAGAGGAAGAATCATTATCGGTTTTTGTGGAAGGAAAGAGATATTTAAAACGACACCATCTTCCCCGGATTAATCAACGCACCCAATCCATAGGCGCTTTTTGCTACCGGAATGACCACGGGTGCCAGTGCACGACCAAACAGAATATCCTGATGATGAATACGGGTCAGCATATTAAAGTCATCCGCTTTGCCACAGAAATCATCAGCAATCGCCTTACCGATACGTACCGTTTGCGCCACGCCATGACCGCTCCAGCCCTGTACGGCATAGATGGGGAATTTGTTACCAAACTTACGGCTATCTGCCGCGCCATTCATGGTCAGGTCAGTGGTTCCACTCCAGACAAAATCCAGCTCGACACTTTTTAACTGCGGAAATACATGTTGAATCCGGCCCAATAAATACTGATGGGTTTTTTCAGGATTCCAGCATGAACCTGTCCCCTCCCCACCAAACAGCAAGCGGTTTTGCGATACACCACGATAATAGTCGATCTGGAATTGCGTATCATAGACAGGTGCATCTGTTGGTAATAATTCTTTTAAATCAAATTCTAATGGAGCTGTGGTACAGACATAGGTATAGAACGGAATCGTGGTCTGATTATTCTTTTGCAGCAACTTAAAGGAGGCATGATGCACCCCCATCACCACACTTTTACGGGCTTTGATCACGCCACTGGTGGTGGTCACATAAATACCATCTTCCCGTTCTTCTACTACAGTGACTTCAGTTTGCTCATAGACTTTGCCGCCATTTTTACAGAAACCATAAATGAGACCGCGGTTTAAAGCCAGGGGATGAATATGTCCACCCAGAGCATCCAGCAAACCACCACAATAATTGTCAGAGGCAATGTGTTCTTTCAGCTCATGCTTGCCCACTACTTGAGTATGGGCCTCACCCAAAAACTTGCGTGCATCGGCACCTTGAGTTAAACCAACCAGATGCCCTTCATGTACGGCAGCGGTGATATGGCCACGTTTACGCTGCAAGTCCAGATTGTATTGGTCTGCAATCGAATCAATTAAGGACATCGCTTCGGTTGAGGTAAAGTGCCAGAGTTTTTTGGCATCTGCATAACTGAAATGTTCAATCATTTCTGCCGCTTCCCAACGTGCCAAGCCTGGGGTCAATTGCCCGCCATTTCTTCCAGAAGCCGCACTGCCAATCCGGTTTTTCTCGACCAGAACCGTCTCCACCCCCTGCTCAGACAGATGTAAGGCCGTCGAAGCACCCAGCAAGCCGCCACCAATCACCACCACATCACATTCAATATCGGCACTCAAGGCATCAAACTGGTGCCATTGTTCCAGTGAACTTTCATAGTAATTCGCAGGATGCCCAAATGCACCATGCTTTGGATTAATCCAGTTCCATTCCTTGCCACTTTGCTGGTTTATGCTGGCTTTAAATTCTACGTCATTTAAAAATACTGGCTTTTGTATATTCATGTTCACTCTTCCCATCTTCAATTCATTTCAAAATTTGCGGCAATCTTTTAGTAGGCATTGCCAATCACAATGTTTTGCTTTTTCAGTTTTTTGTACAGGAAGATCACAATCCCGACAGACAGCCAACCACAACCAAACAACAGTGCGGAACGCTCCAGGTTGAACCATAAACACATGATCACGCCGACCGAAATAAACGGTAAAATCAGGTTTAAAAAGATATTTTTCATCCCGTGGCGTTGCTGCTCACGGACATAGAATTTGACGAAAACTGAAAAATTGACTGCGGTAAAGGCAATCAAGGCCCCGAAACTAATCATGCTCACCACAGTTGCCAGGTCAAGGGCGATGGCCGTCAGAGAAATCAAACCAACCAACAGTACTGCATAAAGCGGTGTACCTAATTTGCTGTGAACTTGCCCAAAAGTTTCTTTATGAAAAATACCATCTTTACCCATAATATGAATCAGACGGGATGCACTGGCATGGGTTGCCAGACCTGAAGCAAAGGTATTCATAATTTGTGCACACAAAAATACCGACTGGAACAATGCTCCACCGACATACAGCACAATTTCAGGCAAGGCTTCATCCGGGTTGTTAAAACGGACATTGCTTGGAAAATAGAGTTGAATAAACCAGGATGCAGTCAGGAAAATGATACCGCCTGACAGTGTAGTGAGCATCACCGCACGTGGAATGGTTCGTTTCGGATCTTGAGTTTCATGCGACATGGTGGTCACCGCATCAAAGCCCAGGAATGAAAAGCACAGGATGGATGCCCCTGCAATCAAGGGTAGGATGGAGCTGTCACCATTAAATAACGGCGCAAGAGTCAACACATGCTCATAACCTTGTCCCTCACCTACACCGCGAATCACCAGATAGATGAATAGCACCATCAGTAATAAAGGTGCGATCACAAAGACCAGACTGAGATTGGCAAGGAAATTAATGCGGAAACAGTTAATGAGTGTGACCAGGCCTGCAAACAGCGTGACCCACATCCAGTAAGGTACGCTGGGAATAACCGCTTCCAGATAAATCCCGGCCAACAAGGCATTCACTAAAGGCAGCAAGATGTAGTCGAGCAAGGAACACCAGCCCACAAAGAAGCCAGCTTTGGCTCCACAAGATTCTGCGGTGTAGGTATAGGCAGAACCGGGTTTTTCAGTTTGCCGGCTAAAGCGTGCATAGCTAAATGCAGTCAGCAGCATCGCCACCAAAGCAAAAATATAAGCCAAGGGTACCCGGCCATCGGTGATTCCGGACACAATACCAAAAGTATCAAACACCACCATTGGGGTCATATAGGCCACACCAAGGATGACGACTTGCCATAACGACATTTTTTTGAAAGAGACTTGTGTTTTCTCCATAGCTGTCACCTTAACATTATTTATTTGAGTTATTTGTTCATTTGCAACGACTATGCCATATAATAAAAAATAAATATTTAATCCTGGTACGAGTAAATGCCAAAGTACAGTTTAGAAACTCGAAAAGCAGCCATTCAAATGTATAAAAAAACTGATTACAAAGTTGCAGTATGCAAAGAATTCAACATTTCTCGTGTGACACTGGATGCATGGATCAAGCTGGAAGAAGAAACCGGAGACTTAGTGCCAAAACCGGCAAAAAACCGCGGTGCACCGAGTCATATTAAAGACTGGGATGAATTTCAAGTATTTGTAAAAAATACAAAATTTAAGAATATTAGCGACCTTGTAATATTATTTGAGCAACGTTTTGGCTACGCAGTTTCGTATGCGGTTTTGGTGCGCGCAATTCATGTTTTAGGACTACGCCGCCGTCGCGGTCGATTTTATTCTTAAGCCTAAAACCCGTCTAAATTAAAATAAAAAAAGAAATTAAATTTATATAAATAAATGTACATTAATGTAAAGTTATTTTATTAAAAATGTAAACTATAAATATTAAAAAAGTAAAACTATTAAAATAAAAAAGTAAATTTTAAATATTAAAAAAGTAAAGTAGATTAACTAAAAAAGTATGCTATAAAAGTTAAAAAGGTAAACTGATTTTTTACAAAAGAATTAAATTAATGCATCTGTTTAAACAGATGATTCATTATAGCGCATAAAAAAGGTGGCTATTGCCACCTTCATTTTTTAGATCTGTTGTTATTGATACATAGGCTGATTGTCATTCAAACAAATAATACCGCGAATAGCACGATAGACAATCCAGATCCAGGAAATGCCAATCACCAGCAAACAAAATACACTTGCGCCTAAGGCAACCCCAGTAAATACATCCATGTTTTCACCGGTAAAAAACAGGAAAATAAAAGGAATAAAGGCAATCAGGTTCCAAAACAGATACCACCAGAAGGTCCGGATTTGCCAGCTAAAATGGCTTTCAAAAATGGAACCCCGTACATCATTGCGCTTTATATAGTTAATGATCAGGGCAACAACGGCCAATAAGCCTCCCGTAAAAATGGCAATAATGTACAGGATATAAAGAATTAAAGTCAGGGTACGGTTGGGATCTTGATCGATAGAATAATTCATTATTATACCTTTTAAGTAATCGTTCCCCCTTTTAAAATTTCAGCACATTAAAAGGAGAAATCAGCCATAAAATCAAAAGTATGTTTAAGGCTATAGTACAAAAATAAATCTTTCTAAAGGGTTGTTTTTGTGTTTTATGACGCAGCTTTTCCTGAGCCAGCCATGCCGTAGGCCAGCCGCCCAGAAAAGATAGCAGATGCAGGGTTTGCTCGGGTACGCGGCGATTACCTTGCAAGGCAGCTTCTTTATCTTGAGCGTACATCCAGTAAGTGATGGCATTAATGATGCTAATAAATAACAGCACCATGCCACTTAATAAACCCGCTATGGTAAACACGGCCAGAGCCAAAATATAACCGATACAGGCAATTTGCATCGGTTTTAATTTTTGTGCCGGTTGCTTGGAGAGCTTTGGCTTGCTCACATTTTTTTTGGTTTGTGACGCTTTAAGATAAGTCACCTGCTGGGCACGATAACGTCCATCTCCATCCAGCAAGACCGTATATTCAAGCGCACAACCCACAATCGGACGGGGCCCTTGACGGGCAAAATCCTTAATGTGTAGAAACACGCGATCTTTCGAGGCATCATTGGGCTGAATAAAACCATAGCCTTTTTCATCAAACCATTCGACCAATCGCCCCTGATCACGCATTTTTATATCCTATATCAAGCCGTCACAAATTTTAGTCGTTCTACCAGCATATTACGCATTTCCAAAGGATTTTTCTGAAGAATATCATCTCCTGTACGTCCTTGTTGTGCATTTTTTTGTGCGACTTGTAAACGCATCAGCCAAAACCGTGCTGCCGCCATGGCCAGATAAATTTCCAGACAGGATTTTTCATCCTGAGTCAGAGGACGCACCGTTTCATAAGCCTCTAAAAAAGCGTGGGCTTTCGCTTCATTTAAATGCACCTCGGGATATTCGGTGCAGAAGTCATTTAAGGTAATGGCAATATCAAACAGAAATTCATCTTTGTTCAATTCGTAAAAATCCAGGATTCCTTTCAATTCGTTGCCTTCAAACAAGGTATTGTCACGGAACAAATCGGAATGAATAAAGCCTTTGGGACGGTTTGGATAGACGGCAGTGAGTGCGTCATAAAGCCCCAGCACTTCACTGAGCAGAATAGAATCGGCAGGATTTAGAGTCGGTTTTAATTCTTTCGCCACTTGCAGCCAGTAATTGTGGTTACGATATGCAGCTCGTTCCAGCGGAAAATCCTGTAGAGCCACATGGATTTTCGCCTGAGCCACAGCAATGGCCTGTGCCTGTTCCAAAGTTGCTGGCATGGGATGCTTGCCCATCATGCGTGGTGCAATCTGCGCAGGCTTACTTTTTAAAGGATGAATAGCCTGCCCTGCATAATTTAACGGTACAGGCACGGCTAAACCTTGCTGACCTAAATGCTCCAGTACCGGAACCAGTTCTGCTGCACCCTGCTCATCCATCTCTTCAAATACGGTCAGCACATACTGCTTTGCATTTTCACAGACTAAAAAATAGTTGGTATTCTGAATCCCGCCTTGAATCGGAATCAGCTCCAGCACCTCTAATCCATAAGGTGCTGCAAACGCCTGAACTTCCTGTAAAGTCAAAGGGGTATAAACCGACATAGAAAACCTGCAAAAAAACTTACATAATTTTGATAGAATACCTGCTACAACTACCAAGGTGTAGCACCTTCGTGGCGAAGTTTCATAATCGGCTGTTATTTTTGGAAAAAATTATGCTTGCTAAACGTATTATTCCTTGCCTTGACGTAGATAATGGTCGAGTGGTGAAAGGCGTACAGTTCCTTGATATTCGTGATGCAGGCGATCCGGTCGAAGTAGCACGCCGTTATAATGAACAGGGTGCCGATGAAATTACCTTCCTGGACATTACTGCCACCTCCAGCGGTCGCGATACCACTTACCGTACTGTTGAACGCATGGCAGAAAGTGTCTTTGTTCCCCTAACTGTAGGCGGCGGTGTACGCAAGGTGGAAGATATCCGCCTGTTGCTGAATGCCGGTGCCGATAAAGTCAGCATTAACTCGGCTGCGGTATTTAACCCGGAATTTGTTCAGGAAGCGTCGCAACGCTTTGGTGCCCAATGTATTGTAGTGGCGATTGATGCCAAAAAAACCGGCGACAATAAATGGGAAATTTTCACCCATGGTGGCCGTAAACCGACCGGCATTGATGCCATTGAATGGGCAGTCAAAATGGCTGATTATGGCGCAGGTGAACTGTTAATTACCTCTATGGATGCCGATGGTACCAAAGCCGGTTATGACTTGGCCTTAATGCGTAACATCAATGACCGTGTCACCATTCCAACTATTGCTTCTGGTGGCGTGGGTAACTTGCAGCATTTGGCTGATGGTATTCTCAAGGGTGGTGCAGATGCAGTACTTGCAGCTTCTATTTTCCACTTTGGTCAATACACCATTCAGGAAGCCAAACAGTATCTGGCTGCACAAGGGATTGAAATGCGTCTCTAAGAAGTGACACGAGTTAATCTAAAAAGAGTGGTCCTTTCCACTCTTTTTTATTTATAGACCTGCTCTGAAATCAGACCCGCATAAAAAGTGCAGATAAAAAAAGGGAGTCTTGAAGACTCCCTATAAACCAAGAAAACTACAGCGCGGTTTCTTGAAAAGAAAAACAGTAAAATGACATATACAGTGACTCGTCAACTTAACTGGGCCAGCCTGATTGCGAAAACAAATATATAACAAATAATAATAAAAACATTGACTATTAATACCGAAAACATTGACAAATTACGACAAGATCTCGGCAGTCGTGACTTCTAGCTATTTTATCGCGCAATATCTTCCTGATCGATAAAACTTACACTTCATTCTAAAAAAATAACTAATTACCCTGTTTTTCCACCCATTTCGCCGGAAAATAACGCTCGGTTATACCATTCAACAGATTTGAAACTATGTCGGGCAGCAGAATTCCTAAGGGATTTTTCTCCTGCAATTCTGGGGCTGAAATCACCCGAGTTCCCAAAATGTAATCAAACCAAGGTTTGGTCACGCACCAGTTGGCATCCTGATTGGAATTCATATGATGATCATAATGCCAGGGAATTTTTTTCATGGCCCACTCTGGCTCTAAATGGGCACGGCGGTGAATATAATAATAATTACAGGCACTATATACCGTAGACAGTGCCATGCCTTTGGAGACCGGATAAAATAGCGTGCCAAAAACGCCCGCAACCACAGTCAGTGAAATAATTTCATTTTTAGTGCGCCAATTGGCAAGACCTTCGACATAGCCATGGTCATGAAATGCCGTTTTTCTGACTTCACGATGATGCTCCCAATGTGATTTCATGCTGTCTGGCACCGGACTATAACGCGGCTTTCCACTGCGATGTGTGCCATGCAAAATATATTTGTGTGCGATCCATTCAAAGCCATTGGCCACCACCAAACCCAACAAGAAACCTTTCCACATTATCGCTTTCTCCCTATTCTGTATTGAATATAGGCAATGAAATGTGCTAAATATTGACCTTAAAATAAAACTTCATTGACAAATTACGACAATAAAAAGATCAATATGCATCAGTTTAAAGATTACACAGGCTCTGTATATGGCGGACTTGGGCATTTACTTTATGCCTATAGTCAGGCCAAAGGCTTAGCCATTTCTGAAAAACTTGAACAAGTTCAGAACTTGGAACGCTTTGACTTTTGTCTTTGGCGCGAATTACTGACCGATGTAGATCAGCATTTAAAAATTCCTGCACTCGGCTTAGAGATTGCCGAATATGTACAACCCAAACATCTCGGCATCATTGCCTATATTGCCCTGTCCTGTAATACCTTAGGTGAAGCTTTGTATCGTTATCATGACCTGCATCGTTTGATCTATGATGGCAGCCCCTTACAAGCCGACATGCTGGGGGATTATTTGGCCATTGGCTGGGGAAGTGTTCCTTTTCATCTGACCACTCAAGTCAGCAATGAAATCGCAATTGCCGTGATGTTTCAGTTCCTGAAACATTCTATGGAATTTGAAGATATTCATATTCATGAGGTTCACTTTACCCATCCGGCACCCAAGAATGTCGCGTTATACGAACAGTATTTCCATTGCAAAGTCCGTTTTTCTCAGCCTGTGGCGCAAATTATTTTACCAGTTGCCGAGCTCGCCAAGCCTTTTCGTCAAGGAGACCAAACCCTGCAACATTTGCTGATGCAGCAAGCTCAGGCACTCCTGGATAAACTTCCGAATTCCACCCAATTAGATGAACGTCTGCAACAAGCTATTCTCACCGGACTGCAAAAAAACCTGTATCAAATCGAACCGATTGCCAAGCAGCTCAGTATGTCGGTACGGCAATTGCAACGCCATTTACAACAACAAGGCACCACCTATCAGCAGCGTATGCAGGAAGTACGACATTTATTGGCGGAGCAATATTTAAAAGATCGGCATCTCAGCCTGCAAGAAATTGCCTTATTGCTCGGCTATTCCGAGCAAAGTGCCTTCCAGCGTGCTTTTAAAAAGTGGACAGGCATGACACCGCAGCAATGGCGACAACAACAATACGTATAAAATCGCCTTCAAATCGTCAGATGCATGTCATATCTATTCAGCATGTTATGATTAATCAACCAGCAATTCCCGATTAATATAAAATATCCTGAAGAATAAAAAAGCTCACGTCGGTGAGCTTTTTTTATGTTTCACATGGAACATAAGCGCTGCTTATAAAAATGGATTTTCAATTTCCTGTTCATTCTGACGGTCAATTTTTTCCGGAAGATGAGCTTCATTTTCCAAAGCACTGACCACAGCATTGACAAAAGCCTGCAAGGCTTTCGCTGCCTGAAGCCCGGCCTGATCTTTGGTTAGCTGTAAATTGCCATAAATACTGACACAGTCTTCTTGATTTTCTAAGGTGAGGTCGTGAATGGCATGCGATTCGGTACCATTTTCAAAAGGCTTGAACATTGTATTCTCACTGATCTTTGTTGTTATTAAAAAGGTAGGATGACGACTTTCATCCTACCTAAAAAAGACTTATTTCAACAACTGTAAAATGTACTGCAAAAGCCCTTCAATCAACTGTTTAATAATCGCATCTTGGGTATTTGAACCGTTCGTTGCTGCACTGCCGTTATTCTCTTGTGCAGGGGTTAAATTTGCTGAACTTGCGGAGGAAGATTTAAACTTTTTCTGCAAAGCGTTAAGCTCATCTGCACTGACTTCTTCGGCACATTGGCTTTCTGCATCCCAATGTGAATAGGCAATTTTCTGAGTTGCTTTCACTGCACTTGCCTTTAGTGGCAAATTGTAAGTATTGCGCTTCTGGTCTTCGGTTAACTGGGGAAAAATATTAATTCCTGTCAGATCTTCCAGAGCACAGATACTAATCACCTGCACTTTCGGTGCAGTATTTTTCAGGGTATTGTCGGCATAGTACACCCCTGCTGCCCCTGTTTTTGGGATATAGATGGCTTTATAGGTCGCTGTTGGAACAATCACCCCATTACCAATTGTCTTCAATTTTTTAGCTGAATACACCGGTCCCGTTACAATATAGACATCCTGCTTCTGCTTGGTCACGATCGCACGAGTCGCTTCTTCCAGCTCTCGCCAAACCTGCTGATTATTCTTCGGAGCTTGCGGCACCATATTGGCTAATGAGAAACTGTCAAACTGCGCATCTTTATTCGGCATATCGGCATTGGGTGCCATGTGTCCGCGGTCATAGCCCGAAGCTTTATAGTCTGCCAAGGTCGCTCGATATTCTGTCTTTAGACGTGTTTCTTCATGGAAATTGTCTTCACGTGGAATTTTATGGCTCAAGCGTTGTGGCGTCAGGGCTTCTGCCACCCATAAAGGTGTTTTCGATACCCCCGAATACATCACGTTAAAGCCATTAAAGCACAGCGGAAAAGTATTTTTAGTCAGGCTTTTTTTGGCCAGATACGGCGGAATATCGCGGTAAAACTGATCCAGACAGGCCGAGTTGGAGACTGATGGCAATGAAATCAGCTGTTGAATTCTTTCTTGTCCAAAGGCAATTGCAAAACTACTGGTTGCAACTACTCCCAAGATAATTTTTAAACTATTCCGCTTTAAAATTTGCATTACAGATTGACCCGTTTTACCTTTCTTGACTGCCATTTTGAGACCAACCCTCATTTTTCACGAGCTTAACAAGCAGTGAAAATGAAGTATATGTAGCAAATTTTATTTGCTTAACAATTAGCCTAAAACTGTTCAACAAAAGCACAGTTGTTTTAACAGTCTGTCTCATTTTCTAAAGCTTTTCTAACCAGTCTTAAGAGCTTTACGTATGTTTGATTGAAAAACCGATGCTGCTTATGACAAGGTAAAAATACGCAAAAAATCTGAATAATGATTGCTACGGAGTATTTTATGCATTTTAAGCTTTTAGGTTTAAGTCTGGTTACAGGAATGATGAGTGCAACGGCATTCGCAGAACCAGCCATTCAACCGGGCGATACCTTAGAAAGTCTATCTAAAGTCAAAGTAAGCACTGCAGTAAATGGTCAGGCAGGTTCGATTGAAGAATTAGTGGCTAGCGGTCAAATCCGCATTGTGGATGCAGGTCAAGTTGCTACCAAGGCAAATGCAGCGAGTTCTGAAACCGCAGCACAAGCCAGATCAGCTTCAGATGCAACTGTGGCACAAAGCTCAGAGATAAATACAGCAGCACAAGTTGATTCATCTAGCGCACAAGCAAATGAATCTGCTATTGAGCAAACAGCTCAGGCTGTATCTGACCATGTAGATCAGATACAACAGAATAGCGAATTAGCTGCACAACAGGCGGAACAAGGTTCAGATCAACAGATTGCAACTGCGCCGGTCAATCAATCTGCTGCTGATGCACAAGTCAATGCAGCAAATATGCCTCAAGCAGAACTAAGCAATGAATCTGCGGCTGCCGCACCAGCAAATCATGTTGAGACCACTGCAACCCAGGAAGCCTTTGCAGCCACTCCTGAAGCAACACAGCCAGATGATGCAGTACAAGCAGCACCAGAAGCTGCTGTAATCGATGCTCCGGTAAAGGTCTCTCCTGAAGTACCAATGACAGAGGCAACAGAGAACTAATCACGCTCTTTTTCAGGCTTTCATCCTCCAAATAAAAAACCAAGGATTTTCCACCTTGGTTTTTTATTGTCTATACGATCTGAAACTTAGATTTCGATTTGACTGCCTAATTCAACCACACGATTGGGAGGAATCCGATAAAAGTCACTCACCGGACTGGTATTGCGCTGCATCGAAATAAACAGCTTTTCGCGCCAAGAGGCCATACCGTCACCCACTGTACTAATAATTCGTTCACGCGAAACAAAGAAGCTGATTTGCATCAAATTATATTCAAGTTCAATCGATTGGTAGACCGCTTCGAGTGCCTGCGGAATATTCATCTCATCTTTAAAACCGTAAAACAGTTCAACCCGATAAAAATGGCGATTCATCATTTCTACTTGGAAGCGATCCTGATCAGCGACGTAAGGAACATCTTGAATTTTAACCGTCAAAATAATATTTTTCTGATGCAAGACCTTATTGTGCTTCATATTATGCAACATGGCATGCGGCACCACGGTGGGAGTACCCGTGAGAAATATAGCTTCCCCTTCTACCCAATTGGCTTGCTCATCGATACTTTGCACGAATATATCTAAAGGTAAGGTATCTTGCTGGAGCTTGGCGAAGGTCAGTTCACGCCCTTCTTTCCATGTCATTAATAGAAGGAAAGCAATTCCACCTATCAACAGTGGAACCCATCCCCCAGAGAATACTTTGAGTGAGGTTGCGCTTACTAATACCAAGTCCAATACCAAGAATGGAGTAATCAGCAGCATCAGTTTCGGTAGGTTCCATTTCCATGTGTAACGAATAAACACAGCAATCAGTAAGGTGTCACATAACATGGTCATGGTCACAGCCAGACCATAAGCATGAGATAAGCGTGAACTGGTTTGGAAAATCAAGATCAGTACAATAATAGAGGCCAGTAAAACCCAGTTCAGTAAAGGCACATAGATTTGTCCCTGTTCTGAGTCTGAGGTGTGTTTAATGGTTAGTCGTGGTAAATAACCCAATTGAATGGCTTGACGTGCTAAAGAGAACACCCCTGAAATAACAGCTTGAGAGGCAATGACCGCGGCCATCGTTGCCAAGAAAATCATGGGGTATAGAGCCCATTCAGGTACCAACAAATAGAATGGATTTTGAATTGCACTTGGATCGCGAAGTAATAATGCCCCCTGACCTGCATAGTTAATTAACAAACAAGGTAACACCACAAAAAACCATGCCAAGCGAATAGGAACAGGACCAAAATGGCCCATATCGGCATACAGGGCTTCCCCGCCTGTCACGGTCAGTACGACCGCACCCATAATAAAGAAGGTCATTAAGGGATTAGTAACAATAAAATGGAAAGCCCAATGTGGACTAAACATCCCCAAAACCACAGGAGTCTGAATAATGCTGGAGATTCCCAAGAATCCGAGTGCTAAAAACCATAATAAAGTTAATGGACCAAAAAACTTGCCCACAAAGGCTGTTCCATACTTTTGCATGATGAACAATATGGTCACAATCGTCATGGCGATTGGTACAATATAAGGGTCTAAAACATTTGTAGCGATAGAAAGCCCTTCAACTGCAGATAACACTGAAATTGCAGGGGTAATGATGCCATCCCCAAAAAACAGGGAAGCACCAATAAAGCCTATCGCGATTAACAGCAACTTTTTTTGATCACTAAAATTTGTATTACGCAAATTTAGGGCCAACAACGCCATAATTCCGCCTTCGCCATTGTTATCTGCACGCATAACAATCGCGACATATTTAATGGTAATGACCAGTGTCATGGTCCAAAAAATAATCGACAAAATACCCAATACATTTTCAGGGTTAATCCCCAAGCCATGTACTGTATGGAATGATTCTTTCAGCGCATAGAGTGGACTGGTTCCAATATCTCCAAACACAACCCCTAATGCTGCCAGAGTAATCGCGGGCAATGCGGCTTTTTGTGCAGTACTTTGCATATTTCGTCTTCGTTTTGAACACTATTTTTTCGCAATGATATCATTGAGCAAAAACTTTTGCTCTAAATCAATTGTTTCAACTTGGCAGAAGGGCTTTTTTTCGCTATCATCGCGGCGCAATGGTGAAGTGTCCGAGTGGCTGAAGGAGCACGCCTGGAAAGTGTGTATACGTTAATAGCGTATCGAGGGTTCGAATCCCTCTTTCACCGCCAAAATTGATTTCTACGGGACTGTACCGTAGTGCAAAAGGCTTGAATCTAAAGGGTTCAAGCCTTTTTTTACGCCTGTACACTACGGTGCAATCCATTAGTAGACCGACATATTTGTCGGTACTTTTGACGGTATCTGCTCGCAGATGACTATAATGAGTAGTGAGTCGGGGTTTTCCTGAAATTTATACCGTCAAATGAGGCTCACAAAATGGCTAAAGAGATTAATAAGCTTGATGCTAAAACCATTAAAAATTTATCTTACGATCCAAACATCAAAAACAAACATACAGACGGTGGTGGGTTATATCTTTTAGTTCATGAGAATGGTTCAAAGTATTGGCGTCTTGATTATCGCCGTCCAATCAGCCAAAAACGTAACACATTGGCTTTAGGCACTTTAGATAATGTTAGCCTCAAAGAAGCTCGTCTCAAACGTGATGAAGCAAAGCGAAAACTTGCCAATGGTATTGACCCTGCAGAAGAACGCAATAACCATAGAAATGAGCTAAGAACTAAACTTGAAAATACTTTTGAAAAGTTTTCAAGTGAATGGCTCAAAATTCGTGAGCTTGAAGGAAAATCTGACAGAGAAACAATTCGTAAGCTGAATCGAGATATTTTGCCTTTTATTGGCAAAAAGCCTGTTACTGATTTAACAGTCGAACAGCTTGAACGTGACGTCACAAATAGCCTTGTAGAGCGTGGCGCACTTGAGTCGGCTCGCCGTGTTAAATCCATCATGGGTATGGTGCTAAAACTTCCTTTCAAGAAGCGTCTAATCACCTATAACCCAGCTTATGACATTACCTTACCAAAACCTATCAAGGGACATCACAATGCCATCGTCAATGAAGCTGAGTTAAAAGGAATGCTTCAAAAAATTTGGCGTTATCATACTGATAATCCTAGAGCACGTATTCGCACTGAAATGGCATTGAAGTTGTCTGCGTATATTTATCAGCGCCCTAATGAAATTCGTGAATTACTTTGGGAGCATGTTGATTTTGAAAATCACCGCCTATGTTTCAATGCCAGTAAAACTAATCAAGACCACATTGTTCCTCTTTCCCGCCAGGCTTTTGATATTTTGAAGCAACTTGAAGATATGCGAACAACATCAAAATTTGTTTTCCCAAGTGTTAAGACCCCAAATGAAAGCATGAGTTCAGACACTGTTCGCCAAGCCCTAAATAAAATTGGTTATCAAGGCAAGCATACGGCGCATGGCTTTCGCGCGACTGCACGAACAATTTTAGGTGAAGAAATTGAATATCGAATTGATATTATTGAGCACCAATTAGCGCATACGGTACGTGACCCAAATGGGACGGCTTACAACCGAACTAAATTTTTACGCCGTAGACGTGAGCTTATGCAGTTGTGGGCGGACTATTTGGACACTTTACGTCAAGGTGGTGATGTATCGGTATTTAAACCTGAAGATGAAAACAATATCATTACATTTACTCTAGGAGCAAAAGCGTCGTAGTGGTTAATGCAATACATATCAATTGATGAAGTAAAAAATAAGCTTGGTAATTATAGTAAAATTTCCAATTTGATTTCTTCAGGCGAATTGGAAATTTGCTACCGTGTGAATAATTACTTTGCTTCAGTTGATAGCATTTCAGGATTAGTGCATTCCATTGAATACGGTAATGAAATATTTATTGCTGAAAATACAGAAGAATTAAAAAAAGTTATCTTGGACTCCAAAAATGCCCTTACAGTTTCACATACGCAAAATGCTTTAAAGCTAAAACATATAGAAAATCAGATCTTCACCGATAAAGCAAAGTATAAGGATTACCTTTACCCTGAAGAGCTGATTCACACACCAGTCTTTAAATGGGTATTTTTAGAAAATCACCCACGCATTGAGTTTTTAAAAGGACAAATAGAATCTGGAATCAATGTTTATGAATTTCAACTATTCCCCGAATTCTATAACGACTATTCTGATTTAGACCAAGCTCAAAAAAATCTAGATTTAGCATGGGGAAGAAAAACATTTTCAAGAGATGAGCTATTCATCACCACAAGCAGTTGGAATAAGTATACAAGAAAACCAAAGACCTATGACGCTATAGATAGAAGAGAAGAAAATACAAAAGAGGATTTGTACCAACTTATACTCATTCTCAAAGAGATTATTATGGAAGAATCAGGTGTTAAACAAAATGTATTAAATCAACAAATTAAAGATCTTCTAGTACGTGGGACAACAACTTTAAATACAAGTAAAATTAATGACATATTTCGTATAGCAAACCGCTATAAGACGACTATTCTCAAAAAAAACATTATAAAAATATTCAAAAAATCAAAATCTTAAATTAATTAAATTATGAATTTTTTTTTAAATTAATGAGAAAAACTACTCTATTTTAATAACTTTATAAACTTCTCATCACTACGAAGGGTAATCCTCCCATAAATAACCGAAGTTAAAAGTAGAGGTTAAGCAGCCATTAGAGGTGGCCTTCCTTTGTTAGCTTGGTGTGGTCTTTCATGATTGTAATGCCACAGCCAATCAGTTGCGTAATCCTGAACTTCTTCTAATGTCTCAAACAAATGCTTGCTCAGCCAACTATAACGTATAGTCCGATTATATCGTTCAATATACGCATTCTGCTGTGGCTTACCTGGTTGAATATATTCAATACGAATACCGTGCTCAGTCGCCCAGCGCATAAATTCGTGACTGATAAACTCGGGGCCATTATCGCATCGGATCACTAATGGTTTTTCTCTCCACTCCAGCAATTGATTCAACGTACGAATAACCCTGATTGTGGGCAATGAGAATCCTGCTTCAATGGCTAAGCCTTCGCGGCGGTAATCATCAATCACATTCAATAATCGAAACTTGCGACCATCGGAAAGCTGATCATGCATAAAATCCAGTGACCAGACCTGATTTGCCCGGATCGGCTCTTTCAGTGGTTCTGGTGCATGTCGTTTTAGTCTTCTTCTTGGCTTAATACGCAGATTCAGTGCCAACTCACAGTAAATACGGTAAACCCGCTTGTGATTCCAGTAATGACTCTCAACATACCGTAAATACGAGAAGCACAGACCAAAGCCCCAATCGGAATTTTTCTCAGTGAGTTCAATGAGCTGTTCAGCAATTAATGCATTGTCATCGCTGAGTTTGGCTTGATAGCGGTAGCAGGTTTCACTAATGCCAAATGCTTTACAAGCCAAACGAATACTAATGGCATGCTGGGCAACTACCTGATGTGCCATCTTACGCCGGCAAGATGGCTTCACCACTTTTTTGCCATCGCTTCCTGGATGATTTCGGCCTTTAATCGCTCTTCCGCATACAT
>JAEAMG010000884.1_pt1 | contig 28128 bp, 25 predicted proteins | sample 8958741 | NCBI WGS metagenome assembly JAEAMG01 (sample SAMN16933256, study PRJNA681125) | bioreactor sludge metagenome | isolation source: anaerobic bioreactor treating anionic surfactant - SDBS | place: India: Bengaluru | collected 2019-02-28 | reverse complement strand
CCTGTCCAGCCTGAAAGCTGAAAATTTTATAATTTGAAACTGACTATCTGAGTGTGAATCGCCCCGGCTTTTGTGGAGACCGTTTCGTTTAAGTCAGGCAGCCATGGCCTGACCTGCTTGTTGCTGGTAGAAGTTTGCCTCAGCCTCCGCAGGCGGGATATAGCCGATTGAGCTCAACAGCCGCTGGTGGTTGTACCAGTGCACCCATTTCAAGGTCGCCATCTCAACAGCTTCGCGGCTCTTCCACGACTGGCGGTAAATCAGTTCGGCCTTGTACAGACCGTTGATGGTTTCGGCCAATGCGTTGTCGTAGCTGTCGCCCTTGCTGCCAACCGAAGGCTCAATGCCGGCCTCTGCCAGTCGCTCGGTATAGCGAATCGAGACGTACTGGCTGCCGCGGTCGCTGTGATGGATCAGACCACCCGTACGATATGGCTGACGGGCATACAGCGCCTGCTCCAGGGCATCCAGCACGAAGTCGGTCTTCATGCTGGTACTGACTCGCCAGCCGACGATCCGCCGCGCAAACACGTCGATCACGAAGGCCACGTACAGCCAGCCTTGCCAAGTCGATACGTACGTGAAGTCCGATACCCACAGCTGATTGGGACGCTCGGCATGGAACTGCCGCTGGACACGATCCAGCGGGCAGATGGCCTTATCACCGGCCACCGTTGTCCGCACGATCTGGCCGCGCCTTATGCCCTGCAACCCAACCTGACGCATCAACCGCTCCACCGTGCATCTGGCCGCTGCGATGCCTTCTCGCCTGAGCTGCTTCCAGACTTTCATCGCGCCATAGCACTGCATGTTGGCATCCCACACGCGCTGGATTTCCGGGATCAACGCATCATCGCGCCGAGCACGGCAACAGCGCAGTGCCGGGTTGCGCTGCTGCGCCGCGTGCCTGCGGTAACCGGACGGGGCAATCTGCAAGACACGGCAGATCGACTCGACCCCGAGACGGTCACGATGCTGATCGACAAATCCCCTCAGGACTTGGTGCGGCGGTCGAGCTCCGCCTGGGCAAAATATGCGCTGGCCAGGCGCAGAATCTCGTTGGCTTTGCGCAGCTCGCGGTTCTCGCGCTCCAGGGCCTTGATGCGGTCGCGCTCTTCGGTCGTTTGGCCGGGGTGCTGTCCAGCGTTGGTCTGCTGGCGACGAATCCAGCCATGCAGCGTTTGCGGGACACAGCCAATCTTCGGAGCAATGGCCTCAATGGCCGCCCACTCGGATGGATAGTCGTTCAGGTGTTCCAGAACCATGCGCACAGCACGTTCACGGACTTCGGGGGAGTAGGTCGTAGTCTTTCTCATGGCCTCATCTTCTCAAGAGTTGAGGCCTCCACGAAACCCGGGGCGATTCAGGGGCGAACATTTACATCGCGAGAGATCTCGTCATCTCTGCGCGTAAGGCCGTTTTCCCGGGACGGCAAATTCCGCCACCGGGAACCTTCGTGAAGGTTCTCTGTGACATGGACGCCAAGGAAAAGGAGGTCATTGCTGCAGAGGTCATTCAGGAATGCAGCTCCGCCGACATCCGCAGCTTCAGTGGCCCGCTGACAGTCAGTGAAAAAGGGTTCGGCTTTGTCAACAGAGAGATCTTTGTTCCAGCAGCACTGATATCTGGCATTCAGCCTGATGCGCAAGTGGCAGGAATGGCAGTTATGTCATTCGACAAGGTCAAGAACAAATACAGTTGGAAGGCAATTACCTTGCGCGCATCCATAACCGAGAGCCTTAATAACCTCTGACGACTACGACTTATTAAGTGGCAGCTAGTAGTACACACCTTAATCTTGACGATTAAACTTTTCAGGAAAACAATCAAGTTACATTTACAAGAGAGTCTAGCATGGATCTTATGGCAGCATCTATTGCACTAGCGATAATTGGGATAATTTTCTCAATATCGATATACGCACGCAGAAAGAAAACCAATATAAATTCCAGTAAACCCAAAGCAATATGCGGCACGCCATTAGTGTACTCCGGCCAGCTAAGTATACGCCCTGAAATCTTAGCAGCTGATGCCGAGTTTGAAAGCCAAGGTTATGCTGCCATAAAACATCATGATATTGAAAATGCCTGGACACTGATGGTCTGCAGAGGGAATATTTGCTTTTCGCACGGCGGAACTTACAACAGCAAAGATGATGCGCTTAAGGCTGGCTTAGAATGGAAAAGCAATATGGAAATTAATGCACCTCAAGAATAATAGCTGGTAAGTCAATTATCATCATCAACAAACCAAGCATAAAATCGATATCCGGCCCAGATCGCAACAGCATTAGTCAGTAGGGTGAGCCATGGATATACACCTTCGATACCAGCCAGCCATTGCAGCTTGAACAACAAAGCACCCACCATGACGCATGCAAGGACTCCCAAGCCGAACCCCATTAGCCAGAAAATGCGTTCATGCAAGCTCGGATTGCCACCGTGCCAGTTATCGCTCAGACAGAACGGGCAATGACTGCTGGTGGGCGAGTAGTTCAGCAGGCCTCGGCTATAGGTCGTACGTGGCACCATGGTTTTTCCGCAGCATTGGCAGGTAACGGTCGAATGACGCATAACATCTCCTGGTAGGGATTGGACTATGCGATTCAGGATTGCAAAGACTCAGATAAACCCAAGCGATACCAAACCCTCCAAAGATCTGAGTAAAGGCTGACCACCCGACAGGTGGAAGAGCCGCTATCGCAAGGAAATGCAATGAATGATTTGGCGGTTTTGCCTACCCCCAGCAAAGTATTCCGGTCATTGCTAACGGCTACCGGCTACCGCCCTTGCCTGGAAGGTAAAGGATTTGGTCGAGATCTTGATCACCTAGCCCTCGAAGAGCGCTCGGGCAGCAACTTCGACTTATTGGAGAACTGTCAAGCTCAATGGCTACGGACCATTCGGGACGATGCTGGGGCGGACTGGAGCAATCTGGCCGAGTCCGCCTGGAATAGGCACAGCAACGTGCTGCGCTTACTGGCGCGAAAGGCAGATACCACCGGGATGATTCAGGATCGTTCGCGACCTGCCATCTTTAGGATGCTGGTGATCCCTGAGATTTCAGGCTTTGTTCGTCGCGTGCATCAAGAGTTACCGTTGCTAGATATTCGGCAGTGGTGGGATTCCCCCTTTGCCACCTGGCTTATCGCTGCACAACAACAAAGCTCACTTTCTGCACAAAAATTGTTAGAGCGGCTTGCCAATCACGTAGATCTGGACGAGCGCACGCTGGAGCGCTGGCAGCAGGGTAACGCTATCGGTAAAAGCCTGTGGCCGTACCGCGATACGGTTACTCCCCGCGCCGCGTGCACCACAACGCGGCGCGGCCTGCCCGAAATACAGGCAGCACCCCGTGCTCATGCCCCATGAAGGGGCGTCTCGCCAGCCTTGGTCCAGCGCAAAAGCCGCTGACACCTGTCAATCGCGCCTTGGCACCGCTCTTGCTTTGTCGATCCTGCAGGCGAAGCTGCTGCGACAATTCGAAATAGCCGACTAGGGTTCCGACTCGCTCGCGAGTGGCTGGTCCGAGAGTTGGCGACCTCCAGTGAGGTTACACGGCGGGATAAAAGCCCGGGAGAACAGCGTGATCCGCACGCAGCTCCTGCGCCATCCCCAAACACTGGAGGGTTTGCCATGTGCCCGCTCGTATCGGCTCTGCCGTTCACCACCCTGCCCGTTCTAGCAGCTGTCGCAAACCGGGGCACCTGTCCATGCGCCTGATCAATCGAACGCCGAGCCGCAGCGGCTGGCTTGCTCTGGCCATACTGCCCTTCGCCCTGATGCTGGCGCTGTACCTGACCAGCTCTACCCAGCGCCTGGAAATCAATCCCAACGACAAGCTCCTGCCCAGCTTCGACCAGATGAGCGCGGCTGTCGAACGCCTCGCCTTCACCCCGGACAAACGCTCGGGCGACTACCTGTTCTGGCAGGACACCGCCTCGAGTCTCAAGCGCCTCGGTAGCGGGCTGGCCATCGCCGCCGTGGCCGGCCTCTGCCTGGGCGTCGCCGCTGGCACCCTGCCGCTGTTCGGTGCGCCTCTGTCGCCTCTGCTGACCGTGCTGTCGATGGTGCCACCGCTGGCGATCCTGCCGATCCTGTTTATCGTGTTCGGGCTGGGCGAGCTGTCCAAGGTGATGCTGATCGTCATCGGCATCACCCCGATCCTCGCCCGCGACCTCGAGCAGCGTGCTCGCGAGATACCCCGCGAACTGCTGATCAAGGCGCAGACCCTCGGCGCCAACACCTGGACGCTGATCCTGCGCCTGGTGTTGCCGCAGCTACTGCCACGCCTGCTCATCAGCCTGCGCCTGGTGCTCGGCTCGGCCTGGCTGTTCCTCATCGCTGCCGAAGCCATTGCCTCCACGGATGGGCTCGGCTACCGCATCTTCCTCGTACGCCGCTACATGGCCATGGACGTGATCCTGCCCTACGTCGCCTGGATCACCCTGCTGGCGTGGGCCATGGATTTCTCGCTGCGGCGCCTGACCCAGCTGCTGTTCCCCTGGTATGAAGGAGCCAAGGCATGAGCGACAGAAAGAGCGCAGCCGTTGCGGGCGGATCCGTCGCCCACCTGGAGCACGACGCATCTATAAGCCGCAGCGCAGGCGATGCCAGACCGTTCATCCAGGTCAGGAATGTCTGGCAGCAGTATGGCGACCAGGTGGTGCTGGAGCGCCTGAACCTGAAGATTGCCGAAGGTGAGTTCTGCACCCTGGTCGGTGCCTCCGGTTGCGGCAAGTCGACCTTCCTGCGGCTGCTGCTCGGCCAGGAAGCGCCCAGCCGTGGCGAGATCCTGCTGGATGGCCAGCCATTGGCAGACGAACCGGACGCCAGTCGCGGCGTGGTCTTTCAGCGCTACTCGGTATTTCCGCACCTGACGGTGCTGGACAACGTCGCCCTCGGCCTGGAACTCCCGCGCGCCCCGCTGCTGGGTCGTCTGCTCGGACGCCGCAAGCGCGATGCCCGTGAGCAGGCTGCGCAGATGCTGCACAAGGTCGGCCTCGGCCATGCGCTGGACAAGTACCCGGCACAGCTCTCCGGCGGCATGCAACAGCGACTGGCCATCGCCCAGGCGCTGGTGATGAAGCCCCGCGTGCTGTTGCTGGACGAGCCCTTCGGCGCCCTCGACCCCGGCATTCGCAAGGACATGCATGAGCTGCTGCTGGAGCTGTGGCGGGAAACCCGGCTGACGGTGTTCATGGTCACCCATGACCTCTCGGAAGGCTTCACCCTCGGCAGCCGCATCCTGGTCTTCGACAAACCGCGCATCGATCCCCACGCCCCGGGTGCCTATGGCGCACGGGTGACCTACGACATTCCGCTGCACGAGGGCCTCCATGCTCCCGGCGCGTCCGCAGGCATGCCGACCGCCCTCGCCGACTCTTTTCGCACTGCCTATCAAGGAGCCTGACATGAGTGCTTCACTCGCGATCCGCCCCACGCTGTACGAGGAAACCGTTCCTGGCGGCGGCCACACCTCCTTCATCCTCAAGCGGGGCCAACTGCTGCGTCTGACCGATCTCGAAGGCGGCGCCAACGTCAGCCTGATGCTGCTCAACGCCCAGGAGAAGAGCGAGCGGCTGAACCTGCCGGATACCCTCAAGGGCCAGCACACCGCCAAGCTCACCGCCGGGCATTGCCTGTACTCGGACATGGGGCGCGTACTCGCCGCCATCACGGCCGACACCTGCGGCTGGCACGACAGCTTCGGCGGCGTGCTGAACGCCGATGAAGTCATGGAGAAGTACGGCCAGGGCCGCTATCAGGAACTGCGCAATGGCTTCTTCCGCAATGGCACCGACAACCTGCTGGTGGAAATGGGCAAGTGGAACCTGAACCTGCAGGACCTGCTCATGGTGCTCAATCTGTTCAGTCGGGTGGACGTCACCGCCGACGGTGCCTTCGCCTTCCATAGCGGCAACTCCCAGGCCGGCGACTACCTGGAACTGTACGCACCGATGGACACCCTGGTGATCCTCACCGCCCTGCAGCATCCGCTGGACCCGAACCCGGTGTACGCGCCCAGGCCGGTCAAGCTGTCCTGGCATCAGGTGGCCAGCGACGGCATCAGCGTGCTCTGCCGCACCTCGCGCCCGGAAAACGGCCGTGCCTTTCACAACACCGAACGCCTGTACATCTGAGGAGGTGGCCGTGATGAGCCTTACCGAAAGCAGCCTGCACCCCGAAACCGCCGCGTTCCGCCATGTGATCCCGGCCGGCGAACCGTACCTGTTCGAAGTCAAGGCCGGACAGACCCTGCGCCTGCTCGATCTCGAAGGCAACCAGGCGGTGGACACGCTGTTCTTCAGCGCGAAAAACCCGCGCGAGCGCTACGACCCGCAGCGCACTCTGCGCCGGCAGAACCGCGTCTACCTCACCACCGGCACGGTGCTCTATTCGAACCTCGGCAATCCGCTTCTGACCATCACCGCCGACACCTGCGGCCGCCATGACACCCTCGGCGGGGCCTGCGCCCAGGAGAGCAACGTGGTGCGCTACGCGCTGGACAAGCGCTACATGCACAGCTGCCGTGACAACTTCCTGCGCGCGAGCCTCAACGACGGTCGCCTGACCAAACGCGACATTGGCGCCAACATCAACTTCTTCATGAACGTGCCGGTGACCCCCGAAGGCGGCCTGACCTTCGCCGACGGCATCTCCGCGCCAGGCAAGTATGTGGAGCTCAAGGCCGAGCAGGACGTGATCGTGCTGATCTCCAACTGCCCGCAGCTGAACAACCCCTGCAACGGCTGGAACCCGACGCCGGCCGAGGTGCTGGTGTGGAACTGATGCCGCTGTTGCGTCGCTACCTGCTGCCGTTGCTGCAGGCGCGCGCCGGGCAGCGACCCGAGCGGCCGGCAACGAAGAAACCCTCCCCAACCACGGACGGCCGTGGCACTGATGAATAAAGGCGGGACGGCCCGCCAGCCCTTCGAGGGTTACTGACCATGTTCGACAAACTGCTGATCGCCAACCGCGGCGCCATTGCCTGCCGCATCCTGCGTACGCTGCGCAACCTGAATGTGAACGGCGTGGCCGTCTACTCCGAGGCCGACGCCGCCAGCCTGCATCTGCAGCAGGCCGACGAGGCCCACAGCCTGGGCGAAGGCCCGGCCACGCAGACCTATCTGGACGTGGAGAAGATTCTCCGCATCGCCCGTGAAACCGGCGCGAAAGCCATCCACCCCGGCTACGGATTCCTCTCCGAGAACGCGGCGTTTGCCGAAGCCTGCGAGGCCGCCGGGATCGCCTTCGTCGGCCCGACGCCGGAACAGCTGCGGGTGTTTGGCCTCAAGCACACCGCCCGCGCCTTGGCCAAACAACGCGGCGTACCGATGCTGGAGGGCACCGAGCTGCTCGACAGCCTCGCCGATGCCCTCGGCGCAGCCGAGCAGGTCGGCTACCCGGTGATGCTGAAAAGCACCGCCGGTGGTGGTGGTATCGGCATGCGCGTGTGCCGCTCGGCGGCGGAGCTCACTGATGCCTTCGACGCGGTCAAGCGTCTGGGGCAGAACAACTTCAGCGATTCGGGCGTGTTCATCGAGAAATACATCGAGCGCGCCCGCCACCTGGAGGTGCAGGTGTTCGGCGACGGCGCCGGCGAAGTCATCGCCTTGGGCGTGCGCGACTGCTCGGTGCAGCGGCGCAACCAGAAGGTGCTGGAGGAAACCCCGGCGCCGAACCTGCCAACCGGCATGGCCGAGGCCCTGTGCGAGGCGGCAATCACCCTGGCCAGGGCGGTCAGCTACCGCAGCGCCGGCACCGTCGAGTTCGTCTACGACGCCGAAGCCGAGCGTTTCTACTTCCTCGAGGTGAACACCCGCCTGCAGGTCGAGCACGGCGTCACCGAGCAGGTCTGGGGCGTGGATCTGGTGCGCTGGATGATCGAGCTGGCCGCCGGCGACCTGCCGCCGTTGGCCGAGCTGGTGAAGGATCTCAAGCCGAGCGGCCACGCGATCCAGGCGCGCGTCTACGCCGAGGACCCGGGCCGTGACTTCCAGCCGAGCCCGGGCCTGTTGACCGCCGTGGCCTTCCCGGCCGCCGACGGCAAGAGCCTGCGCATCGACACCTGGGTCGAGGCCGGCTGCGAGATCCCGCCGTATTTCGACCCGATGATCGCCAAGGTCATCAGCTGGGCGCCGAGCCGTGAACAGGCCCGCGTCGCGCTGGACGCCGCCCTCGGCGACACCCTGCTCTACGGCGTGGAGACCAACCGCGACTACCTGCGCCAGATCCTCGGCTTTGCACCCTTCGCCCTCGGCACGCCCTGGACCCGCTGCCTGGAAGGTCTGCGCTATTCGGCCAACACCTTCGAGGTCATCAGCGCCGGCACCCAGACCACCGTGCAGGACTTCCCCGGCCGCCTCGGCTACTGGGCGGTGGGCGTGCCGCCGTCCGGCCCGATGGACAGCCGCGCGCTGCGCCTGGGCAACGCCCTGCTCGGCAACCCCGAGGACGCTGCCGGGCTGGAAATCACCATGAGCGGGCCGATCCTGCGCTTCAACACCGACGCGGTGGTGGCGCTGACCGGCGCCGCGATCCCCGTGAAGCTCGATGACGTCGAACAGCCGATGTGCACCGCCATTTTCGTCCCGGCCGGCCGCACCCTGACCATCGGCACTATTGCCGGCGCCGGTGCGCGCTCCTACCTGGCCGTGCGCGGCGGGGTGCAGGTGCCGGAGTATCTGGGCAGCAAGAGCACCTTCACCCTCGGCGAGTTCGGCGGCCACGGTGGCCGCGCCCTGCGCGCCGGCGACGTGCTGCACCTGGCACCGCTGTGCGACTCGTCGGCCGGCGCCAGGCTCGCCGCCGAGCTGTGCAGCGCCCTGCCGACGGTGCGCGAGCTGCGGGTGATCTACGGCCCGCACGGCGCGCCGGAATACTTCACCGAAGGCTATATCGACAAGTTCTTCGCCACCGACTGGGAAGTGCACTTCAACTCCAGCCGCACCGGGGTGCGCCTGATCGGCCCGAAACCCGAGTGGGTGCGCGAGAGCGGCGGCGAGGCCGGCCTGCACCCGTCGAACATCCACGACAACCCCTACGCCATCGGCGCGGTCGATTTCACCGGCGATATGCCGGTGATCCTCGGCCCGGACGGCCCGAGCCTGGGCGGCTTCGTCTGCCCGGTGACCATCATCGAGGCAGATCTGTGGCAGCTCGGCCAGCTCAAGGCCGGCGACAAGGTGCGCTTCGTCCCGGTGGATGTGCTGACCGCACGCCAGCTGGCCAAGGCCGCCGATGCCGAGTGCGCCAGCCTCGCGCCGGCGGCAGTGGTCGCCACGCCGGTAGCTCTGCAGTCGCCCATCGTGCTGGATATCGGTGAAGCGGACAGCCGCCTGGTCGCCCGCCTCTCCGGCGACACCCACCTGTTGCTGGAAATCGGCGCGCCGGAGCTGGACCTGGTGCTGCGCTTCCGTGGTCATGCACTGATGCAGGCCCTCGAAGCCAAGCAGCTCGATGGGGTGATCGACCTGACCCCCGGCATCCGCTCCCTGCAGGTGCACTACCAGCCCGAGACCCTGGCGCTGGAGGATCTCTTGGAGATCGTCGCCGGCCTGTGGGATGCCGTGTGCGCCGCGCAGGATCTGAAGGTGCCCTCGCGCATCGTCCACCTGCCGCTGTCCTGGGACGACCCGGCCTGCCAGTTGGCCATCGAGAAGTACATGACCACGGTGCGCAAGGACGCGCCCTGGTGCCCGAGCAACCTGGAGTTCATCCGCCGCATCAACGACCTGCCCAACCTCGACGCGGTGTACCGCACGGTGTTCGACGCCAGCTACTTGGTGATGGGCCTCGGCGACGTGTATCTCGGTGCGCCGGTGGCCACTCCGCTGGACCCGCGCCACCGCCTGGTCACCACCAAGTACAACCCGGCGCGCACCTGGACCGCGGAGAACTCGGTGGGCATCGGCGGCGCCTACATGTGCATCTACGGCATGGAAGGCCCGGGCGGCTACCAGTTCGTCGGCCGCACCCTGCAGATGTGGAACCGCTACCGCGCGGTCGAGGCGTTCGGCGGCCAGCCGTGGCTGTTGCGCTTCTTCGACCAGATCCGCTTCTACCCGGTCTCGGCCGAGGAGCTGTCGAGAATCCGCCGCGATTTTCCGCTCGGCCGCTACCCGCTGAAGATCGAGAACACCGAGCTGCGCCTGTCCGACTACCAGGACTTTCTTGCCGCCGAGGCCGACAGCATCGACGCCTTCCGCCGCCAGCAGCGCGGCGCCTTCGACGCCGAGCGCCAGCGCTGGATCGAATCGGGCCAGGCGCACTTCGAGAGCGAGGAAGTCGCCGCAGACCTCGGCGAGGACGCCCCGCTCGGCGCCGGCCAGCACGGCATCGAGAGCCACATCGCCGGCAACCTCTGGCAGGTGTCGGTGGCCGAGGGCACGCGGGTCGATGCCGGCGACGTGCTGGTGATCCTCGAGAGCATGAAGATGGAAATCCCGCTCACCGCGCCGGTCGCCGGCGTGGTCAAGGAAGTCCGCGCCCAGCCAGGGTCGCCGGTGCGCGCTGGCCAGCGGGTGGTGGTGATCGAGGAGGCGTGAGGCCCCTCGGCACCCGAAGCAACCGTAGGGTGGATCGCGCTTTATCGATCCACCCACCGGCCCAGCGGGCCGGCAACGAACATCGCGGTGGAAAAGGCTTCGCCGTTTTCACCTTACGAGGGACATGAGATGACCACGACATTCGACCTGCGCCTCGCCACCCTGAGCGCCGCCTACACCGCCGGGGACATCACCCCGCGCCAGCTGATCATTGCCCTGCGCGACAAGGCTGCGGAACTCAGCCCTGAGTTCAAAGCATTCATCCACCTGCTGAGCGCCGCGGAGCTCGAGCCGTATCTCGCCGCCCTCGACGGCAAGACGCCCGCCGAGCTGCCGCTCTACGGCGTGCCCTTCGCCATCAAGGACAACATCGATCTCGCAGGCGTGCCCACCACCGCCGCCTGCCCGGCGTTCGCCTACACGCCCGAAACCAGCGCGACGATCGTCGAGCAGCTGCTCGCCCTCGGCGCGGTGCCGCTGGGTAAGACCAACCTCGACCAGTTCGCCACCGGCCTCAACGGCACCCGCTCGCCCTACGGCGAATGCCGCAACTCGGTGCACCCGGACTACCCCTCCGGCGGCTCCAGCGCCGGCTCCTCGCTGGCCGTGGCGCTCGGGCTCTGTTCCTTTGCGCTGGGCACCGACACCGCCGGTTCCGGTCGGGTGCCGGCGGCACTGAACAACCTGGTGGGCCTGAAAGCCAGCAAGGGGCTGATCTCCACCGCCGGCGTTGTCCCGGCCTGCCGTACGCTGGACTGCGTGACCTTCTTCACCGCGACGGCGGCCGAAGCCAGTCAGCTGCTGGCGCTCACCGCCAGGCTCGATCCGCGCGACGAGTACAGCCGCAGCAACCCGCTGTGGAATGACGGCTCGGCCTTCGGCCAGATCAAGACCTTCCGCTTCGGCATACCCCAGCACCCGGAATTTCTCGGCTGCGCGGAAAGCCCGGCGTTGTTCGCCGCCACAATCGAGCATCTGAAAGCCCTCGGCGGCGAGCCGGTTGAGATTGACTTCGAGCCCTTTCTTGAAGCTGCACGCCTGCTCTACGAAGGCCCCTGGGTCGCCGAACGCTATAGCGTGGCGGGCGCGCTGATCGAGCAGCAACCCGACGCCGTGCTGCCGGTAATAAAGGCCGTTCTGGAGAAAGCCCCCGGTACAACCGCCGTGCAGCTGTTCCAGGCGCAATACCGCCTGCAGCAACTCAAGGCCGTCTGCGACCGCACCATGGCCGAGATCGATTGTGTGCTGACGCCCGCCTACCCGCGCCCAGTGACGCTCGCCGAACTTCACGCCGAGCCGGTCAAGCGCAATTCGGACCTGGGCTACTACACCAACTTCATGAACATGCTCGACTACGCCGCCGTCGCGGTGCCGGCCGGCGTCATGGCTAACGGCCTGCCCTGGGGCGTGACGCTGTTCGGCCGGGTGTTCACCGATCAGTACCTGCTGAGCCTGGCCGATGCGCTGCAGCATCAGACAGGGCTGAAGTTGATCGGCGGCAACGCGCTCATTACCCCGCCGCCCCGGAATCCGGCACGCAACGACCGCGCCCGCGTGGTGGTCTGCGGAGCGCACCTGGACGGCCTGCCGCTGAACTGGCAACTCAGGCAGCGTGGCGGACGGCTGCTGGAAACCACCCGCAGCTCGCCGGACTACAAGCTCTACGCCCTGGCCGGCGGGCCACCGCTGCGCCCGGGCATGGTTCGCGTCGCCGAAGGCGGAGCGGCCGTCGAGGTTGAAGTCTGGGAGCTGCCGAGCCAGGAGCTCGGCTCCTTTCTCACCGGCATTCCGGCACCGCTCGGCCTGGGCAAGGTGCAGCTCGCGGACGGCCGCTGGGAAACAGGCTTCATCTGCGAGCCCTACGGCCTGGACGGCGCCCGGGACATCACCGAACTTGGCGGCTGGCGCACCTATCTGAAGCGTCGCAGCTGAGGCAGACGAGGGGCGACGGGCGACGGGGTTGCACTGCGGCCATCCCGTCGCATTGTCGGAACATCCAGCGCCGGGCCGACCTCCGATGCAGAGCCACGCCGACTCCGGTCGGCACCATCTGCATCCGAAGGAGGACTCCATGCGTATCACCCTGCCACGCATCGGTCTCGGCGGCGCACCGCTGGGCAACATGTTCCATCCGCTCAGCGAAGAAACCGCCGACGCCACCCTCAATGCCGCCTGGGACGCCGGCTTTCGCTATTACGACGTGTCGCCGCACTACGGCGCAGGCCTGGCCGAGCAGCGCTTCGGGCGCCTGCTGATTGGCAAGCCGCGTGACGAGTACGTCCTGAGCACCAAGGTCGGGCGCCTGCTGCAGCCGGCCAGCCAGCCGGAAAACGCCAAGCCCTTCGTCGACGAGCTGCCCAACAAGCGCGTGCCGGATTATTCGGCCGACGGCGCACGCCGCTCCATCGAGGACAGCCTGGAGCGCATGGGCGTCGATCGCCTCGATGTGGTGTTCATCCACGACGTTTCCGAAGACCAATGGGGCCCGCAATGGCGCGAGTACTTCCAGCAGGCCATGAACGGCGCGGCGAAGGCGCTGACCCAGCTGCGCGATGAAGGCGTGATTCGCGGCTGGGGCCTGGGGGTCAACCTGGTCGAGCCATGCCGCCTGGCTCTGGAGCAGAGCGACCCGAACGTGTTCCTGCTGGCCGGCCGCTACTCGCTGCTGGAGCACGACGAGGCGCTGGACACCCTGTTCCCGACCTGCCAGGCACGCGACGTTGGCGTCGTCGTTGGGGGACCGTTCAACTCCGGCGTCCTGGCCGGTGGCGATCACTATGAGTACGACCAGATCCCACCACAGGTCGCCCAGCGCAGGGAGCAGCTCAAGGCCGCTGCCGAGCGCTGCGGCGTCGATCTGCGGGCCGCCGCCCTGCACTTCTGCCTGGCCAACCCGGTGGTCGCCTCGGTCATCCCGGGCACGGCCAATCCCGAGCGTCCCCGGCAGTACATGGAATACTTCAACGCCCAGGTGCCCCGCGAGTTCTGGCAGACCCTCAAGCGCGACGGCCTGCTGCGCGAGGATGCGCCGGTGCCGGTCTGACCTCTGCCAAGCCGTAACGGGCTGACCGCCCTATGCGCCGCCTGGCCCGTGGCGGCGGTTGGGCCGGAACGGTGTCATCAGCTGCGCCATCCGCACTATCGCGGAGCAAGCCTCCCCATTAATGAGCAGCGCCGTGCCGGGCGCGCCACCCGTGTTGGCTCCGGCGCTGGCTGCAACTCATTGAAACTCAACGAGTTCGCTGCCAGCCACCGCATCTGGCACGCAACCTGCTCTATCCCCCTTGCACGGGATGAGTCGCCTCCGGCACTCATGACGCTTGGCACAATCAGGAGCAACTTCAAGGAGAACTAGGGTTCCGGCTCACAGGGAGTGGGCGCTGGTCCGAGAGTTCTCCGGTTCCAGGGACGGGACTACACGGAGGGATAAAAGCCCGGGAGACGCGATGTCATCCCGTGCCTGTCATTCCAATGTGTAGGGAAATCACGCCATGTCCACACTGCGCTCGCTGAACAAGACCCTCCTCGCCGCCGGCCTGGCCGTCGCGACGTTGTTTTCACCGCTGGCCAGCCAGGCCGCCGAGAAGCTGAAGATCGGCACCGTGGTCTGGGCCGGCTATGGCCCCTTCTATGTCGCCGACAAGCTCGACCTGTTTAAGCCCCACGGCCTGGACGTGGACCTGCAGTTCTTCAACGACCCGGCGCTGATTCCCACCGCCATGGTGAGCCGCGCGCTGGACGGTGGCATGCTCACCTACGACCAGGTAGTGGCCTCGGTCGCCAAGGGCTTGAAGCACCGGGTGGTGATGCCCATCGACTTCTCCAACGGCGGTGACGCCATCGTCGCCGACGCGTCGATCCAGTCCATCGCCGACTTCAAGGGCAAGAAGGTCGGCTTCAACCCGCTGTCGCCCTCCGACTTCCTGCTGGCCTACGCGCTGCAGCAGAACGGCATGAGCGACAAGGACATCAACGCCGTCAACATGACTCCGGAAGGCATCCCCGGCGCCATGGCCTCGGGCAACCTGCCGGTCGGCGTGACCTACGAGCCCAACGTCTCGCAGATCCTCTCCATGGGCGGCGGCGACAAATTCAAGGTGGTCTATTCGTCCAAGGACGCACCGGGGCTGATCACCGATGTGCTGGTCTTCGACGAGGCGGTGATCGCCAAGAAGCCTGCCGCCATCAAGGCGATGATCCAGGGCTATCTCGACGGCCTGGCCTACATGCAGGCGCACCCCGAGGAGTCGGCGAAGATCATCGGCGACGTGCTCGGCGTCAGCGCCGAGGAAGCCGTCGAGCAGATGGCCGGCGCCTACAACATCCCCCTTGCGGAGATGGGCAAGAGCTTCACCCCAGGCGACGACACCCATTCCTTCCATGGCAGCGGCGCGATCATCGCCAAGCTGCTCAAGGACAACGGGCAGATCCCGACCATCCCGGATTTCAGCCAGACCTACGACGCCCAGTTCACCGAAGCGCTCGCCCAGTAAGCCGACGCCGGGCGGGCCGCGGCCCGCCTGTGCTGGAGAAAAACCATGACTGCCAAACCTCTGTACCGTTACGCCGATGGCCGCCTGCCCAACACGCTGGCGATCCTCTATACCGCGCTCGCCTACGGCGGCGGCCTGGCTCTGCTGTTCGCCGGTAACGGCTGGCTGAACGCGCTGGGCACGCTGCTGCTGGCCCACGGCATGATCATCGCCGCCTACCTGATCCACGAATTCGCCCACGGCGCCATCTTCAGCGTGCCCAAGCACAACGAATGGGCCGGCAATGTCTGCAGCTGGCTGTGCGGCAGCTGCTACGCCGAGTTCCAGGACCTGCGCAAGAAGCACATGCGCCACCACGTCGACCGCGCCGACGTGATCACCTTCGACAGCAAGGCCTTCCTCAAGGCACGCCCGCTGTGGTTCCAGAAGCTGGTGCTGGCGCTGGAATGGGCCTATGTGCCGGCGGTGGAGCTGATCATGCATTTCTATGTGATCGCCCTTCCCTTCATCACCGACAACGACAAGCACCGCGCCCGGCGCGGCAAGGTCGCCGCGGTGCTGGCCATTCGCACACTGCTCTTTGCCGGGCTCGCGGTGCTCTCGCTGAAGGCCGTGCTGCTCTACGCCGTGGCCTGGATGATCATGCTCAGCGTGCTGCGTTTCGCCGATGCCTATCAGCACACCTACGAGGCCTTCGCCGTGCTGGAGGACGGTGGTAAGCTGCCGGAGGACAAGCGCCGCGACCGCAGCTACGAGCAGCAGAACACCTACAGCAACGTGGTTTCCGAGCGCTGGCCGGCGCTGAACCTGCTGCTGCTCAACTTTTCCTTCCACAACGCCCACCACGAGAAGCCGGTGGCGCCCTGGTATCGCCTGCCCAAGCTGCACGCCGAGCTGTACGGCAGCACCTACAACCAGGTCATCCCGATGCGCAAGCTGCTCGGCAGCTTCCACCGCTACCGCGTACGTCGCGTGCTGGACGATGACTACGGGGTGGTCAGCGAAGGGCCGAACAAGGCCGACAACTTCTACGGCGCCGTGGGCGTCTCGTTCCTGACGGCGGTGTGACATGCACAAGGCACTGGATTACCGAGGCCGTTGCGTGGTCATCACTGGCGCCGCCGGGGGCATCGGCCGGGGCCTGGCGCAGAGCTTCGCCGCTGCCGGCGCCACCCTGGAGCTGCTGGACCGTGACGCCGACGCCCTCGCCCGGCTCGCCGACGAACTCGCTGGCGAGACGCTGCTGCACTGCACCGCACTGGACCTGGGTGATCGGCAGGCGGTGCAGCAGTACGCCGATGACCTCGCCTGCCGCGGCCTCAACGCCGATGTGCTGATCAACAACGCCGGCGTCGAATACGCCACGCCGCTGGGCGAGTGCAGCTTCGAGGCCGATCAGCGCTGGTCGGCCCTGCTGGAGAACAACGTCGGTTCCATGCAGCGCCTGACCCGCGCATTGCTGCCACGCCTGCGCGCCGGCGCCAGCGTGATCAACCAGGCCTCCATCTGGGGACTGAAAGGTGTGCCGGGCTTTTCCGCCTATGTCGCCAGCAAGCACGCGGTGGTCGGCCTGACCCGCTCGCTGGCCTGGGAGCTGGGCCCGCGACGCATTCGGGTGAACGCGGTGTGCCCCGGCTGGATCGGCACCGATGCGGCCATGCGCTCGCTGAAGGTGATGGCGGACGCCAACGGCCGCAGCGACAGCGCCGAGCTCGCGGCGATACTCGCCAACCAGGCCATTCCGGAGCTGCTGACACCGGCCGATCTAAGCGGCACCTTCCTGTTCCTCGGCTCACCGCTGGCCGCCGCCCTGACCGGCCAGGCGCTGTCGGTCAGCCACGGCGAGGTGATGCACTGATGGCTGCCATCTTTACCGGGCTGACCGCTCTGGTCACCGGCGCAGCGACCGGCATCGGCCGTGCCACGGCACTCGCGCTGGCCGCCGAAGGCGCGCGGGTCTGGATCAATCATCGGGATCAACACGACCTGGCGGAACGAGTGGTCGAGCAGATCATCGCCAGCGGCGGCTGCGCCTGGGCCATCGAGGCCGATGTCAGCGATCCGGTTGCGGTGGCGGCGATGTTCGAGACCATCGAGGCACAGGGACCGCTGGATCTGCTGGTCAATAACGCCGGGGTGATCCTGGAAAAGCCCTTTCTCGAAACCAGCGAGGCGGACTGGGCAAGGGTACTGGGCGTCGACCTCGCCGGCGTCTACCGCTGCTGCCGCCATGCACTGGCACAGATGCAGCCGCGGCGCAGCGGCGCCATCGTCAATGTCGCCTCGGACCTCGGATTTCTCGGCCGCGAACAGTACGTCGCCTACTGCACGGCCAAGGCCGGGGTGATCGGCCTGACCCGCTCACTGGCCCGCGAGTTCGCTGCAGACGGCATCCGCATCAATGGCGTCGCACCCGGCCCCATCGCCACGGCGATGGTCAGCCCGGAGCACATGAGCGACGAGTGGATGGCCAAGGAGCTGGCGATCCCCATGGCGCGCCTGGGCACGCCGGAGGAAGTCGCGGCGGCCATCGTCTTCCTGCTTTCGCCGCAGGCGAGCTATTTCACCGGACAGCTGCTCGGGCCCAACGGCGGCTCCTGGATGGGCGCATGAACAGCCTGATGCCACAGGGCATGCTGATCGGCGGCGCCATCATGTGGGGGCTGGGCTGGCTGCCGCTGCAGTTCTTCGCGGCCCGCGGCCTGGCCGGCATGCCGCTGGTGCTGCTGACCTATTCGCTACTCAGCCTGCTGGCGCTGCCAGTGCTCTGGCAGCAGCGCCGCCAGTGGGCGAGCCAGTATCGCCAGGTCCTCACCATGGGCCTGTGCGGTGGCTGGGCCACCGCGGCACTGGTCACCGCCCTGGCCGACGGAAACGTGGTGCGGGTGATGCTGCTGTTCTATCTGGCGCCGGTGTGGGCGATGGTCGGCGGCTGGCTGCTGCTCGGCGAACGCCTCAGCGGCGCACGGCTGTTCGCTCTGGGGCTGGCAATGCTCGGCATAGGCCTGACCCTCGGCATCACTGGCGAAGCCCTGGACGCGCCAGGCGCGAATGACTGGCTGGCGCTCTCCGCCGGCCTCGCCTTCAGCCTCAACAACCTGGCCACCCGCGCCGCCAACCAGGTGCCGCTGGCGAGCAAGGCGCTGGTCAGCTTCATCGGCAGTGCGCTGCTCGGCGGACTGTTCTGCCTACTGTTTCGTCAGTCGATACCACCGCTGGATCTGACCCTGACCTGGCAGATCAGCCTGCTCGCCCTCGGCTGGCTGGTCAGCATGGCCGCCGTGCAGTACGGCCTCACTCATCTTGAGGCCGGCCGCGCCGCAGTGCTGGTGGTGTTCGAGCTGATCGCCGCGGTGCTGTCGTCCGCCTGGTTCGGCAGCCACGCCATCGGCCCGAACGAATGGCTCGGCGCCGCCCTGATCACCACCGCCGCGCTGATCGCCGGCTGGCCGGAACGTCCCCTTTCAATCGCGACAAGGAGCACCTGCGCATGACCGTGCACATGGATCAACTGAGCTGGGTCGATTACGAACGCCGCGTGCGCGAAGGCGCCGTGGTCTTTCTGCCCTGCGGTGCCACCGAGCAGCATGGCCCGCACCTGCCGCTGGGCACCGACGCGCTGCTGGCCAGTGCCATCAGCGCCGACGTGGCGGCACGAGTCGGCGGGCTGGTGGCACCGGCGCTGTCATACGGCTACAAGTCGCAACCGAAATGCGGCGGCGGCCAGCACTTCTGCGGCACCACCAGCCTGGATGGCGCGACCTTGAGCGCCCTGGTGCGCGACGCCGTGCGTGAGTTCCATCGCCACGGTGTGCGCCGCCTGGTGCTGGTGCTCGGCCATTACGAGAACCAGTGGTTCGTCGCCGAGGGCATCCAGCTGGCGCTGCGCGACCTCGGGCCGGGCGCCGGGCTGGAAGTGATGCGTCTGGAGCACTGGGACTTCTGCCGTGAGCAGACTCTCACTGACGTCTTCCCCGACGGCTTCCCCGGTTTCGCCCTGGAGCATGCCGCGGTGATCGAGACCTCGCTGATGCTGCACTTCCACCCACAACTGGTGGCGCTGGAGAAGATTCCCGACGACGCTCCGGCTGACTTTCCGCCCTACGACATGTACCCCACCCGCACCCAGTGGGTGCCGCCCTCCGGCGTGCTGTCCTCGGCCAAAGGCTCCAGCGCGGCGAAAGGCCAGCGGCTGGCCGAAGACATCGTCGACGGCATCGCCGCTGCGGTGTGCAAGGAGTTTGCCCTGTGACCCTGGCGACGAACCTGAACCCCGGGCGCACGGCGCTACTGGTGATCGACATGCAGCGTGATTTCTGCGCCCTGGGTGGCTACGCCGACCAGGCCGGCATGGACGTCAGCCGCCTGCGTGCACCGATCCCGGCGATCCAGGCGCTGCTGGATCGCGCTCGCGGGCAGGGCATGCTGGTCGTGCACACCCGTGAAGGTCATCGTCCGGATCTTTCCGATCTGCCCGAGCCCAAACGCCGCCGCGCCCAGGCCACCGGCGCTCCCATCGGCAGCCCCGGCCCCCTCGGCCGCCTGCTGGTGCGCGGCGAATTCGGCCATGACCTGATCGACGAGCTGCAACCGCGCGCCGGCGAGCCGGTGATCGACAAGCCGGGCTACAGCGCTTTCGCCCATACCGATCTCGAACTGATCCTGCGCCGCCGCGGCATCGAGCGGCTGATCCTGACCGGCGTGACTACCGAGGTCTGCGTGTCTTCGACGCTACGCCAGGCCATCGACCTTGGCTTCGACTGCCTGACCGTCAGCGATGCCTGCGCCTCGTCCGCCCCGCAACTGCATGCAGCTGCGCTGGCGATGATCGAGGTCGAAGGTGGGCTGTTCGGCAGCGTGACCGACAGCGCCAGCCTGCTCCGGCGTCTGGAGCGTGCCGCATGACCGATGTACTGAAGCTCTGGCCACTGCTGACCGCCACGCATCGCTATGACAAGTCGATTTCCACCCGCAATCGCGGCCAGGGCACGCTGATCGACGCGCCGATCCTCGCCTTCCTTATCGAAACCCGACAGGGTCGCGTGCTGTTCGACGTCGGCTGCGACTACGCCAAGCTCAGCGATCCGCAGCTGCGTGCGCGCTGGTTCGATCCGGTGGAGTTTCCCATGGGGCCGCCCGAGATGAGCGAGGAGCAGCGACTACCCGCTCACCTCGCCCGACACGGGCTTTCACCCGCTGATATTGATCTCGTGTTCCTCAGTCATCTGCATTTCGATCACGCCGGTGGCCTGTGCGAACTGTGCGGCTGCGACGTGCATGTGCACGAAGCGGAACTCGCCGCCGCCCGCGCCCAGGCGGACGATGCCTATTTCGCCGATGACTTTGCCGGCGAACATCGCTGGACGCCGCAGCGCGACGAGTACGAGCTGCTGCCCGGACTGCGCGCGATCAATACCCCTGGGCACACCGCCGGCCACATGTCGCTGCTTATCGAATTGCCGCACGGCAAGCCGGTGATTCTCGCCGGGGACGCTGCGGACCTGAGCGAGAACCTGGTCGACGAAGTCGCGCCCGGCCTCTGCTGGCAGGACCGCGAAGACCTGGCGTTGGCCAGCATCCGCAAGCTCAAGGCCACCGCTGCCGAAACCGACGCCGCAATCTGGCCGAATCACGACATGGCCTTCTGGCGCACCCTCAAACGCTTTCCGGAGTACCACGCATGAAGAGCGTTCCCGATGCCTATCTTGGCGTGTGGCGCCGGCGCCTGCTGACCACCACGGCCGGCTTGCGTGACGAAACCAGCGAGGTGTACTGGCTGCAAACCGCCAGCCTGCACGCCGACCTGCGCCTGCCGCGGCCGCAAGCGCTGCCGCCAGCCGCCTCGCTAGAAACCTGCAGCCATGCCCAGCAGCTGGCCCTGAGCGAGCAGGCTGGCTTCGCCGGCGTCACCGAGGTCAACGGCGATATCTGCCAGTGGCATCGGCTGATCGACTTCCAGCCGCCGGGCGGACCTGCGGATATCGGCCTGATGCACTTCGAGACCCCGGAGCGGCTGCTGGAGGACGGGCTCGACGGCAGCTACCACGAAATCTGGCAGCGCCTACCGGAGTCGCAGGGGCGCAGCTGGGGCATCTGGCTGCGCGCAGCGGAGCAGCCAGCCCGCCAGGCCTGTCTGCTGGTAGCGGGCGACTACTTCCTGTTCGCTGCCGAGCGGCCGATTCTGCTGCCGGCCAGCACAGGATATCTGCGTGACCAACTGGCCGCCGTCAGCCCCGCGCTGCGGCCACAGTTGCTGGCGTGCGAGCTGTCCTTCGGCCGCCACCGCAATGGCGCAACACCCTGGCAAATCACCCACTCGACGCTCCCCGGCCGCGTCGGCGACGCCCTGTTGTCGAGCTACTGGAACTTCGCCGACCCCGCCAGCCTGCCCGCCGCAGACCTTGCCGCCCTCGGTCGCTATCCGGCGGCCGGCGGCTGGCAACGCGTCGAACTGGATGTGCCCACCGTTTCACAGGAGGTTCCCGCATGACAGCGCAGATCAGCATCCCCTCCGCTGCCACTGCCGCGCAGCAGCGACATACGGCAACACCGGCCACACCGGCCAAACAGGTGGTGCGCAAGAGCAGTTTCTGGCGCATTCGCGGCGAGATATCCCGGCGCAGCGCCTGGCTGCTGACCGGCGCCGGGCTGAGCCTGCCCTTCGTCATCTGGTGGCTGTGGACGGCGCTCGGCCTCGCCGACCCAATGTTCATGCCCAGCCCCGGCGCGGTGCTCGAACGCATCGGCCGCTGGTGGACAAGCGAAGGGCTGCTGGGGGACATCGGCATCAGCGTCTGGCGGGTCATGGCGGGCTTCGGCGCCTCGGCGCTGATCGCCCTGCCGCTGGGGCTGTACATCGGCACCTACCGGCCGGTGCAGGCCTTTCTCGAACCGCTCACCGACTTCATCCGCTACATGCCCGCAGTGGCGTTCATTCCGCTGGTGATGCTCTGGGTCGGCATCGACGAAGGCTCCAAGGTGCTGATCATCTTCATCGGCACCTTTTTCCAGATGGTGCTGATGGTCGCCGAGGATGTGCGCCGCGTGCCCATGGCGCAGATCGAGGCGGCGCAGACCATGGGGGCCAACCGCAGCGAGATCGTCAAGCTGGTGATCCTGCCGTCGGCCAAACCGGCGCTGCTCGACACCCTGCGCATCACCTGCGGCTGGGCCTGGACATACCTGGTGGTGGCCGAACTGGTCGCGGCCAACTCCGGCCTCGGCTACGCCATCCTCAAGGCGCAGCGCTACATGCACACCGACAAGATCTTCGCCGGCATCCTGCTGATCGGCCTAATCGGCCTACTCACCGATCAGGCCTTCCGCTGGTTGCACCGCCGCGCCTTTCCCTGGATGAGGAAATGACCATGTCCGATGCCAAGATTCGTGTCCGTCAGGTCGGCAAGACCTTTGTTAGCGAGCGCCGCGAGGTGCAGGCGCTGCAGTCGATCGACCTGGATATCCAGCCCAACGAGTTCGTCACTTTCGTCGGTGCCTCGGGCTGCGGCAAGTCCACGCTGCTGCGCATCATCGCCGGGCTGGAAACGCTGAGCCGCGGCGAGATCCTGCTCGACGGCAAGCCCATCGATGGTCCTGGCGTCGACCGCGCCATGGTCTTCCAGCATTACAGCCTCTACCCCTGGCTGACGGTGATGCAGAACATCAAGTTCTGCCGCCAGCTCAAGGTGATCGGCGATACCGTGCGCCACGATGGAGACGTGGAGTCCGCCGCCGGCCGCGCCGATGCCCTGCTCAACCTGATGGGTCTGACGCGCTTCGCCGATGCCTACCCCAGCCAGCTCTCCGGCGGCATGCAGCAACGCGTTGCCATTGCCCGCGCCCTGCTGCCCAAACCCGCGACACTGCTGATGGACGAGCCGTTCGGCGCGCTGGATGCACAGACCCGTGAGGTGATGCACGACCTGATTCGACATGTGCACCGGCTGGAAAAGAGCACCATCCTGTTCGTCACCCACGATGTCGAAGAAGCCATCTATCTGGGCAGCCGCATCGTGCTGATGGCGCCACGTCCCGGCCGTATCGATTCCATCTACGAGGTGCCGCTGCCAGCCCAGCGGCATCAGGACATGAAGCTCGCACCGGAATTCACCGAACTCAAGCGCGAGATCCTCGCCCGCATCCGCGAAACCTCTGGCATGCAGACCGACCTTGAGCAGCTGGCCAAGCTCAGCGCCGTGGCCGGCTGAAGGCTAGCGCCCGAGTAGCTCGGCCATCGCTGCGAAGACCTGCTGCATGGCCGCCGCGCTGCGGCCGGGCCCACCGGCGCAATGACCCCAGTCTGATTCCAGCACCCGCAGTTCGGCACCGGGAATCAGCGAGGCCTCGTGGCGGGCATCCTCGACGGTGAAATACAGATCGCTGCTGCCGGGCATGAGGATGGCTCGCGCGCGGATGCGCCCCAGCGCTTCGGCCAGCGAGCCATCGCCAAAGCTGCGGGCCGGGTCAGCCGACTGCCAGGTATGCAGCACGCAGAGCAGGTCGTTGGCGTCCTGCTCCAGATGATCCTGCTCCCAGTAGTCGAGCAGCGCCTCCAGGCTCTCGAAGCCCAGCTCGCGCCACAGCTCATGACGATAGAACGCCTGCGAGTAGGCCCAGCCGGCATAGGCACGGCCAAACGCCCGCAGACCGCGTTCCGGCGGCGCGCTGTAGCGCCCTCCCAGCCAGGCGGCGTCGGCGCACAGCGCCGCCTTCACCCCTTCGAGAAACACCCGATTGTGCGGCCAGCAGCGCGCCGTGCAGCAGAACGGCAGGATGGCGCGCATCCGCTCGGGATAGGCCATCGCCCAGAACAGCGTCTGCATGCCGCCCATGGACCAGCCCGTCACCAAGGCGAGCTGCCAGTCGTCACCGAACAGCCGGTCGAGCAACGCCTTCTGTGCGTGCACATTGTCCAGCAGGCTCACCTGCGGAAAGTCCGCACCCTCCTGTCCCGGCGCCGCGTTGCTCGGCGACGTCGACCAGCCGGCGCCGAAAAGGTTGGTCAGCACCACGCAGTAATCGCCGCCTGCCAGTGGCCCCTCCGCACCAAGCAGGGGCAGGCTGCCCCAATGTGTGCCGCCGTAGTAGCTGGGAATCAGCACCAGGTTGTCTCGCGCCCGGTTCGGCGTGCCTATTACCTGATAGCAAATGCGTGCATTGCGCAATCGCTCGCCGCTTTCCAGGCTCATTTCGCCGAGCGCGTTAAGCTTCTTTTCCCTTTTTATTTCAAGCATCTGCATGACTCCCACATCGGCGAAACGGGAAAGCATTGGCACCAGACGTAGCCCGTTTCTATACACGCTGGCATGTATATTGGATGAAGGAATCGTGCCAGCGGCCCCGGCCGCCATTCATGACTCCAAGGAGCGCAAGCAGATGACCAGCTTCCCACTCTCCTCCGTCGAGGAGCTGAAACAGCGGCTGCAGGACAAGGGCGTGAAGTACGCCATGGCCAGCTACGTCGACATGCACGGCGTGATCAAAGGCAAGTTCGTCCCACTCGACCATCTGGGGCAGATGCTTCGCGGTTCCGAGCTATACACCGGCGCAGCGCTGGACGGCGTGCCGCAGCAGATCAGCGATAACGAAGTGGCGGCGATGCCCGATCCGGCCAGCGCCACCCAGTGCAGCTGGAATCGCAGCCTGGCCTGGTTCGCCAGTGATCTGTACCTGGACGGCAAGCCGTTCGAAGCCTGCTCGCGCGGCATTCTCAAGCGCCAGACCGACGCTGCGGCCGAGATGGGCTACAGCTTCAATCTGGGCATCGAGACCGAGTTCTTCCTCTACAAGGACACCCCGGACGGTGGCTTCGCCCCACTCAGCGATCGTGATACCGCGGCCAAGCCCTGCTATGACCCGCGCCTGCTGATGGACAACCTGCCGGTGATCGATGAGCTGGTGGAAGCCATGAACGAGATGGGCTGGGGCGTGTACTCGTTCGACCATGAAGACGCCAACGGCCAGTTCGAAACCGACTTCAAGTACGCCGACGCGCTGACCATGGCCGACCGCTTCGTGTTCTTCCGCATGATGGCCAATGAGATCGCCCGCAAGCATGGCGCCTTCGCCACCTTCATGCCCAAGCCGTCCGCGCAGCGCACCGGCAGCGGTGCGCACTACAACATGTCCCTGGCGGACCTGGCCTCGGGCAAGAATCTGTTCGAAGTGGATGGCGAAGACCCTCACGGCTGCGGTGTCACCCCGCTCGCCTATCACTTCATCGCCGGCGTGCTGAAACACGCCAAGGCGATCTGCGCGGTCATCGCGCCAACGGTGAACAGCTACAAGCGGCTGATCCGCAAGGGCGCCATGTCCGGCTCGACCTGGGCGCCGGTGTTCTGCTGCTACGGCAACAACAACCGCACCAACATGCTGCGCATTCCATCCCAGGGCGCGCGGGTCGAATGCCGCGCCGCCGACATCGGCTGCAACCCCTACCTCGGTGCCGCGATGATCCTCGCCGCCGGCCTGGAGGGCATCCGCGACAAGCTCGATCCCGGCCAGCCGCACCGCGAGAACATGTATCACTACAGCGAACGGGAGGTCGCGCAGATGGGTATCGAGACCCTGCCGCGCACCCTCAGCGAAGCCATCGACGCCTTCGAGGCCGACCCGCTGTCGCGCCAGGTGTTCGGCGATGCCATGTACCAGGCCTTTGTCGAGTTCAAGCGCGACGAATGGAATGCCTACCACACCCATGTTTCCGACTGGGAAATCCAGCGCTATCTGAAGTTCTTCTGAACCGGGAGTACCGCCATGCACGGCACCATGATGAAAAAGCTGCTTTGCGCCGGGGCCATTGCCCTCGCCGCCCTCGCCCCGCTGGCCCAGGCGGAGGAGAAAAAGACCTTCAACCTGGCCTGGACCATTTACGTCGGCTGGATGCCCTGGAAGTACGTCGACGAGTCGGGAATCATGAAGAAATGGGCCGACAAGTACGGGATCGAGGTGAACATCAGCCAGATCAACGACTACGTCGAGTCCATCAACCAGTACAGCGCCGGCCAGTTCGACGGCGTGGTCGCCACCAGCATGGATGCGCTGTCGATTCCGGCGGCCGGTGGCGTCGACACCACCGCGCTGATCGTCGGCAGCTACTCCAACGGCAACGACGGCCTGGTGATGAAGGGCACCAGCGATCTCAAACAGATCAAGGGCCAACAGGTGCACCTGGTGGAACTGTCGGTGTCGCATTACATCCTGGCCAAGGCGCTGGACAGCGTAGGCCTGTCGGAGAAGGACGTGCAGGTGGTCAACACCTCCGACGCCGACATCGTCGCTGCCTTCAGCACGGCCGATGTACGCAACGTGGCGACCTGGAGTCCGCTGCTGCAGGAAGTCGCCGCCACACCGGATGCACATCAGGTCTTCGACTCGGCCAGCGTGCCGGGCCATGTCAAGGACCTGCTGATCGTCAACAGCGAGACGCTGGCCGACAACCCCGCGTTCGGCAAGGCAGTCACCGGCGCCTGGTACGAGGTGATGGCAATCATGGCCAGCGACACGCCGCAAGGCGCCGAGCTACGCGCCCAGCTGGGCGCAGCTTCCGGTACCGACCAGGCCGGCTACGAGGCGCAACTCAAGGGCACCCACATGTTCTATCAGCCAGCCGAAGCGGTCGCCTTCATCTCCGGCGAACCGGCCCACGAAGCGATGGACAGCGTGCGCAAGTTCTCCTTCGACCACGGCCTGCTGGGCGACGGTGCCGATTCGGCGGACTTTGTCGGTATCGCCATGCCGGCCGGCGCGCTCGGTGATCAGGGCAATCTCAAGCTGCGCTTCGACACCACCTACATGAAGATGGCCGCCGACGGCGCTCTGTGAGGGCTTGCCACGCAGCGGGCCTTGCCGGCACGCTGCGTGGCCGCCGCGCATTTCGAGGAGCCTCATGCGCCGTACCAAAGAAGACGCCGAACAGACCCGCCTCAAGATCATCGCCGCGGCGCTCGAGCTGTTCAGCCGCAACGGCTATTCGAACACCACCCTGGCGATGATCGCCGAGGCCGCCGGCTTCAGCCGTGGCCCGATCTACTGGCACTTCAAGAGCAAGGACGAGCTGTACGAAGCGGTGCTGGCCTACTCCCAGGAGCCGCTGGAGCAGCTGATCGAGCAGAGTCTCCAGCTGGCCGGTAGCCCGCAGGCTGCGCTGGAGCACTTCGTCGGCGAATGGTTTCGCCTGCTGCTGGACGAGCGCTGGTATCGGCAGTCCTTCGAGATCCTGCTGAACAAGACCGAACTCACCGCGCAGATGGCGAGCACCCTGAAACGCGAACGCAAGCTCACCCGTGCCATGGTGCAGTTGCTGGAAGAGCTGATTGCCAAGGCGCACGCGGATGAAGGATCGGCGCGATCACTGGCCTTGCTGCTCTATTCGAGCCTGATGGGCATCACCCATACCTGGCTGCTGTCGCCCAAGCTCTTTTCGCTGAGGGAACAGGCACCGTTTCTCACCAGACGTCTGTTGAGCTCGCTGGCGCCGGGCTTGGAGATGGCAGGCGGGACAAGCGGAACGGGTCGATCAGCCGAGTAGCCGCGGACGCTTGAGCTTGTTCAGCAGAGCGGGCCGAAGCGCGGCGGCATCGGCATCGATGGAGGCGATCAAGCCAGCGATTTCAGCGCGCGACAGCGAGATGCGGCACGGCAGGCCGGTCAGCAGCAGGGATTCGCCAGTGGCCTCATCGAGCAACATCACGCGCACCGTGGTTGGCGAGTCCACCCAAAGTCGCCGTTCAGGTTGCACTGGCCTGCGGTACTACACCCGATGACTGTGGCATCCATATCGCCGGCACCACCGATCTGGGCCGCAAAGCAGATCACGATCTGCTGACTCTACCCTCACCGTATCTGCTGGAAACAGCTGTGTTGCAAAGCAGCATTCGTTGGGAAACTCAGCGCGGCTGCCCGTCTAAGTGCTCGTTCTGCCAGCACCGTGAGCCAGGCATACGTCTCAAGCATCAATGGTTTGATGGCCATCGGCTGATCCCGGCTTTCGTGAGTGCGTACTTGATGAGCTTTGAATCGCCCCAGGTTTTCTAGACACTCTCCAAGCTCTGGAAATAGCGCTTTTCAAACTCCACTGGCGATAGC
>JAEAMG010000880.1_pt1 | contig 28215 bp, 17 predicted proteins | sample 8958741 | NCBI WGS metagenome assembly JAEAMG01 (sample SAMN16933256, study PRJNA681125) | bioreactor sludge metagenome | isolation source: anaerobic bioreactor treating anionic surfactant - SDBS | place: India: Bengaluru | collected 2019-02-28 | reverse complement strand
TTCGACGCCTCGCCGCCCGCGCCTGTCACGCGTCCGCTCCGGCGGCGGACTCCCGTTCGGACTTTGGCGTCGCCTTTTTTGGGGCGACGGGCAGGTGCTGAGGAAGGCTGTAGGCAATAGGCTGTAGGCTGTAGTGCTCAATGGGGAGGGGGCAGGAAGATTGAGGACGGACTGGGCGCGGACGGTGGCATGCGGCGGGCGGCGGCACGGGCAGAAAAGGCTCCCAGCTAAAGTCGTATCCACTATCACAGCCATCCCATATGACACGTAACATGCAGACTGCCCATACTTGAAACGAAACAACTCGAACTTACCACCCACTGATTTTATCGAATAGCCAGAAATACTGTAGCCGTTTTACGGGACAGAATCGCGAGGTCTCCCCGTCGGGATTGCGATCCCGAGTTCCCGTTGTGGACGGCCGCGGAGCTTGACAAATTTTGCCCCCAAACGCATACTAAGATTCATCCTTGAGTTTCGGCCTGTCGCCGGATGTGTCTGCGGGATGCCCGTGAATGTTCTTGGATGTGTGTCTGGGAAAAGGGGGTATGGATGAGAAGAGTCATGCAGGTCGTGGCGGCGGGCGTGCTGGCTTTTGCGGCGGCGCCTGCGGCGCTTGGGCAGGAAGGCGGCGCCGCATTCTTCCGGATCGTGTCTCCGACGAACTCGCAGATCAAGGCGTTCCGCGCGGACGGCACGCTGGTATGGACGAACGCCGCGACAGCGGGCGTGACATGCACGGTACAGCGGGCCACGGCGCTGGGCAGCCCCACCAACTGGGCGGACTACGTGCATCATGAGGCGACGAACGCCACGATGTCGCTGCGGGTGCATGACCCGAAGCCGCCGTCGGGCATGGTGTTGATCCCGGCGGGGAGCTTCTCGATGGGGGACAGTCTCGACGGCTTACCGAGTGCTCTGCCCGTGCACACGGTCTACGTGAGCGCGTTCTACATGGACAAGACCCAGGTGACGAAGGCGAAGTGGGACGAGGTGTCTTCGTGGGCGGCGGCGAACGGGTACGACCCGCCGGCGGGCAGCGCGTCCGGCAAGGCGGCGAGCCATCCGGTGACGACGGTGAGCTGGTACGACTGCGTGAAATGGTGCAACGCGCGCAGTCAGAAGGAGGGGCTGGCGCCGTGCTACACGGTGGACGGCGCGACGTACAAGAGCGGGAGCAGCGCGCCGGACTGCAACTGGGGCGCGAACGGCTACCGGCTCCCGACCGAGGCGGAGTGGGAGAAGGCGGCACGGGGCGGGCTCTCGGGCAGGCGCTTCCCGTGGGGCGACACGATCCAGCACAGCCGGGCGAACTACTACAGTTCAACATCTTTTGCGTACGACACGAGCCCGACCCGCGGCTATCATCCGTTATACGTGACGGGCGGTTCCCCGTGCACGAGTCCCGCCGACGCTTTCGCGCCGAACGGGTACGGGCTGTACGGCATGGCGGGCAACGTGTGGGAGTGGTGCTGGGACCGGCACGGGAGCACCTATTACGGCTCGTCTCCGGGGAGCGACCCCCGAGGTCCCGTGTCGGGCTTGTACCGTGTGCTTCGCGGCGGCGGTTGGGACTGCTCCGCGAACTACTGTCGGGCTGCGTACCGCAACTTCTACGGCCCCAGCAGCGCCATCGGTAACATGGGCTTCCGGGCTGTCCTCCGCCCAGGTCAGCAGTGAGCCCAAGCGCGGAATGCCCGGCGGGGGCGTGCCGCACCCTGTGGAACAGGGGCGAGAGGAACGAGAGGCCGGCCCCGGACGCGCATGGATCGGGAGGAAAACGCAGGTCGGGATGGCAATCCCGACCTGCCGTTGCCACGGGCACGGACACATAAAAACTTAAACCGCTCTAGCGGCTTTTCTTATACGCTTCCATCAGCGTGAAGTACTTGACCTGCATATTGGGCACTTCCCAAGCGGGCATGTCGCGGTTTTTCAGGAACCCGAGGTACTTTTCCATGACCTGGCCGAAGTGAGCCTCGTGCCCGACCGAATAGCTTGCCGGGATGTTGATGCGCCAGCCGGTCTCATGCTTTTCGAACCCGATGCCGGGGTAGGTCTTGTTGATTGTGGCGACCGCCTCCTTCAGCGCCGCCTCAAGCTCCTCGGGCTTCACGCCGGTGCCGCGGCGGGGCTCCACGTAAAGCACCGGCTTGTAGCCTTCGGCTTCGCCCTGCTGGATGATCAGCGAGGAACGCGTGCCACGCATCAGCGAGAAGTGGGTGTCGCCCGCGCCCGCCGGAGGTTGGAAGTTCCACATGACGGCCACTTTGGCGTACACGTCTTTGATGGAGTAGGTGAATTCGCCGTTAGCCCGGCACTGCAACACGCCCTTGGCGTCCAGGCTCTTCTTCAAATAATCGGGCCACTCGGTCAGAGACGTCGAGGTCTTAAACTGCTCCAGCGTCACCGGCGTGGTCCAGACGCGCGCCTGCACCACATGAATGTCCGACGGGGCGAGCGTGACGTTCGGGAAGGTCTCCCACTGAACGAGGTCGGTGAGATGCGTGTTCACATCCACGATCGCTTCGCCCTGCTGGGTGGTGTCATAATACCAGGGCGGGCGCTGCAGCGGCTTGCCGGCCACCAGTTTGCAGAAGTGGTGGACGCTCTCTTTGGTCACGGCCGGATCATCCGGCGTGCCCTTCTCCTGGACGCCGTAGACCTTGGGGAAACGAGAGAGTTCACGCTGCAGCATCGTCGTGATCTCATACCGCTCGGTCATGATGTCGTACAGGACGACGCCTTTCTGTTTAGCCACCTCGAACGCCTGCTTGAGCAAGTCGAAGTCCTTCGGCGTAATGGCCATGGGCTTGTCGGAAAGGACGTTGTAGCCCGCCTGCACGCTTTTCAGGATATACTCGGTCTTGCGCGCATTGTTGCCCGCGAGCACCACGACGTTGCCGGCCTTGTCTTTCAGCATCCGCTCGAAGAAATCCGGCCCTGTGTAGACGGACGATTCCCATTTCGTGGGGGCATCCGCACGGGTGTTAAAACCGTTGATGCGGTCCATGTGCATCTTGAGGTCATTGCCTTCCGGCGCATAGATATGCACGTTGGGCGAGACATCCGGATACATCCGCTTTTGAACCAGCGCGGCATGGAAATGCCCCGGGTCCAAGGTGATCAGCTTCACGGTGTCTCCTTTTCGGCAGCTTCCACAGCACGTGTTCTTTAAGGATTCACAGCCCGCCAGCAGGACGGCGGCGGCGCTTGCGCATACCATCATCTTTTTTGTCATCTCTATTCTCCTCGTGTGGCGGGACGGCCTCCCCGAGGCGTCCTCCCGCCGAATCGTGTTTACACTTTCACCGTGATGCCCGCGGCCTTCACAACCTTCGGGATGCTGAACTGATCGCGCTCCGGGCAGGCCAGCAACTTGTTGGCTTCGGCATTGTCCGTGGTTTCCGTCTTGTAGTCCCACTTGAGCGTTTTGCCGGTCTTCATGCACAGGTGGCCCAGCGTACAGACCGAGGTGGAGCGGTGACCGATCTCGGCGTTGGTCACCGCGCTTGTGCGGCTGCGGATCGCCAGCAACCAGTCCTTGACGTGATTGTCGCTGACGTGCAGTCGAACCGCGTTTGACCCCAGCGCCTCATCGAGCAGTTTGGGGTCGCTCGCATCCAGCGCCTTGAGCGTGGTTCCGGGCATGGTCGGGTCGCTGGCCGTGACCTTGGCGGCACCGCGGCTGACAAAGATCCAGCCCTTGTCGCCGATGAAGCGCACGCCGTTCGTGTACTTGTTGCACACGCTCACGTCGATGTTGTCGGGATATTTGTAGAGCAGATCGAACTCCTTGTGAGCGTTCCAGAGCCCCTCGGTCATCCAGCCGCACGTGCCGGAAACTTCCAGCGGGCCGCGGTCTTCCGTGCCGAGTCCCCATTGCACAATGTCCATGTGATGTGCACCCCAGTTGGTGATCATGCCCCAGCCGTAAGGTTCCATCTGGATCCAGCCGGGGCGGCTGCCGATTTTCGCCGTGTCCTGATTGTGGACGCGGTCTTCCGTGTAGTAGGCGAGCGGGGTCGGCCCCAGCCACGTGTTGTAGTCGAGGTTCGGCGGCACGGGCATCTCCTCTTTGCGTCCGCCGTCCTTATCCTTGCCGAAGCCGACTTCCACGCGCTTGATCTGCCCGAGGCGCCCGTTGCGCACCAGCTCGCAGCCGGTGCGGAACTGCTTGCTCGAGCGCTGTTGCGATCCGACTTGCAGGATCACGCCCTTCTGACGCACCACTTCGGCTAAAATGCGGCCCTCATGGATGGTCTGCGAGAAGGGTTTCTGCACCCAGATGTCCTTGCCCGCGATCGCGCATTCGACCGCGCACAGCGCGTGCCAGTGGTCGGGTACGCAAACCATGACCGCATCCACGCCGCCGTCCCGCAGCATATCCTGGTATTTGGCGAAGGTCTTGACCGTATAGCTATCGGTCTTCAGCCGTTTCTTGTACTCGTTTTCGATGTTTTTCTTTGAAAACGCCAGGCGCTTGGAGTCCAGGTCACAGATGGCGACAATGCGCGCCATATCGGTGAGCCCGAACAGGCCGGGCATCTCCATGCTGGTCGAGATACGGCCGCAGCCGACAATGCCCACGTTGATCAGCTTGCTCGGGGAGGCTTGTCCCAGCACGCGTGCAGGGATCAAATTCGGCATGGCGGCCATTGCGCCGACAATACCGCTTGTCTGGATGAAACCGCGTCTTGTCATCGTCATCTTGTCATTCCTTCATTTAACCGCGTATTGTCCACAGCAGCCCTTGAATCAGATGCGTGCGGAAAGCCGCATCCTGATAGTGTTCCTTCTTGTGCCCGAGCGCCGTGTAGAACACGCGCCCCGCGCCGTATCGCCTGCACCAGCTCAGCGGATAGCGCCCGTTCCGAAATTCGTCCAGCTTCGCATTGCGCGGTGGCTTGACCAGCGTCGCCACATCGAGGTCCATCAGGATGTGAATGTCCGGCACGCAGTCGCAGACGTAAGCTTCGTCTTCCCAGGCCCAGGTTTCCCCCAGATGCGCGGTGGCCGGATGACGCCGGTCATTCACCCGGATCGTGAACGGCTGTAGCGGCGGGTGCCAGGCGAAGCGGGCACCGAGCATGTTTTTGAAAGCCTCCGACTTCCGCTCCGACCCGGTGGCGGAGTGGACGCCCATGAACGCGCCGCCGTTGTACACGTAGTTCAGCAGCGCACCGCGCTGGTCATCGGTGGAGAAAGCCTCGTTGTTGCTGTTCGAGAAGAGGACGGCCTTGAGCGCCTTCAAGCCAGCGTCGGTGAAGACGGAGGGGTCGTCCGACGCCTCGGCCTGCAGGCCCTCTTTCACGCACAGCTCTTTCAGGGCCGCGACGCTGGCGGCGATGTTGTCATGGACAAAGCCTTTGCCGTCCGACTTGTGGTTCCTTGTGTAGATCAACACGTCCATGGTCAAACCTCCCCTCCAGCGCGTTTAAGCGCGTTACGCACGCCATAGGGTGCGCGTTCGGGACGCGACAGCGTGGCATTGGCCGCCTCATCGCCGACGAACCGCTCCGCTGCGGGGTCCCATGTCAGCGTGCGTTTCACGTTCATGGCCGTGTAGGCCAGGATGCAGGCCGAGGTTGTGCGGTGCGCGGCCTCGGGCAACACGTTGGTGGGCTGGCGCGTCCGGATGCTCTCCAGCCAGACGCGGTGGTGGTTCTGCGGATTGCGCGGCAACTTCTTTTCCACCTCACCCTCGATCAACTCTTTTTTGCTGGCTTCAAGCGGACGCCAGTAGCCATGCTTGCCGCCCGCGCCGGGATCATCGATGAGGGTTTTCACAGAGCCGCGGCCGCAGAAGATCCAGCCCTTTTCGCCGACGAAGCGCACGCCGTTGGGGTAGACCTGCTCATCGGTCACGTGCAACACCGTTCCGTTCGCGTACTCCATCTTGACGTCCAGTTTGCCGTGCGCATCCCAGAGGCGGCGCTTCGGGAAATCGGCCTTGCCGCGGATCTTTATCGGACCTGAATTCTCCATCCCCAAGCCCCATTGTGCGATATCGATGTGGTGCGCGCCCCAGTTGGCGATCATGCCCATGCTGTACGCTTGCATCACCATCCAGCCGGGACGGCCGAAGTCCGCATCGTCGCCCTTGCCCTGAGGGTGGGTGCGCAGCTCGGAAAAGGGCGCCTGCGGCGTGTAGCCCAGCCAGGTGTCAAAATTGAACGTGCCGGGAACGGGTTGCTCCAGGGGTTTGTCAGCGGGTTCGGGCGGGTCTTGGGGCAGCCCGACTTCGACCTTCTTGATCCGGCCCAAACGTCCGTTTATCACGTATTCGGCCGCTTTGCGGAACTGTGGGCCGAACGTGCTCTTGCCTTCCGAGCGCTGCTGAGTTCCGAGATGGAATATACGGCCGGTCTTCTTCATGACATCCACGATGCGCCGACTTTCGTAGATGGTCATCGCCAAAGGTTTCTGCACATAGACGTCTTTGCCCGCGAGAGCCGCCTCCACGCACAGTTGCGCGTGCCAGAAATCGGGCGTGCAGATCATCACGGCATCGACCGCCTTGTCGGCCAAGAGTTCGCGATAGTCCTGGTGCAGGCTGAGGTCAGGCAGATCGCCTTCGAACATCTGGACGGTCTTTTTCTTGGTCGAGCGCATCCGCTTGGCGTCACAGTCCGACAGCGCGACGAGCGTGGCGATATCTTGATTCTGCCAGAGGCCCGGAATGTCCATGCCACCCGCGATGCGCCCGCAGCCGATCACGCCCACCTGAATCTTTTTCGAAGGGGCCTGCTGCCCCAGCACGCGCGCCGGAATGATGGTTGGAAAAGTGAGCGCCCCCGCCGCCGCGCCAGCCTTCAAGAAGCCGCGTCTCGAAATCCCGACCTGCCGCATAAATCCCCCGTTTCTCGCACGCTTTCTTAGTTTAAAAAAGCATGAAAAACTATAACACGACAGACGGAATCCTCACAACCCTAGATTTTGTGAACAGGGCGGCCGGGCTGATCCGCCTCCATCTCTTCCCTTGAACGGCGTAAGGACCTTGATTATAGTAAAAACCAAAACGTGGCTAAGGCCACCTAACGAAAGGGAATGGAGATGGCGGGGAAACGGTTGGAGATGAGTTTTTTTGTTTTTGCCACGTGGGTAACGGGGGCTTTGGCCGGCAATCTTCTCGTGGTCGGCAAGACGGACAAGCCCTCGGCGCTGTACGACCCGGGCGAAAAGATGGTGTTCAGCGTCATGCTCGAGGATGAGGGCAAGCCGGTCGCGGGCAAGAAACTGGCATGGGAACGTACGGGCGATGACCAGAAAACGGAGAAGGGCGAGGCTGTTTCCGGCGTGCAGCCGCTGCAGATCATCACCGCGTGCGACAAGCCGGGGTTCGTTCGGATCGTGGTCTCGGCGCTCGACGAGGCGGGCAAGGTCATCAGGAACGAGAAGCAGCAGGCCGTCCTGTTTGAGGGCGGCGCCGGTGTCCTGCCGGAAAAATTGGACAGCGTGCCGGAACCGGCGGATTTTGACGCGTACTGGGCCAGCCAGAAGGCGGAGTTGGCCAAGACGCCTATGAAGGTGTTGGAAATGAAGCCCATGCCTGAGACGGTGGCGGGCGTGCTCACGTACGATGTGAAGATCGCTTGCGCGGGCGGCATGCCGGTATCGGGGTACTACAGCAAGCGCAAAGAGGTTGCGCCCAAATCGGCGGCGGCACGGGTGCAGTTCCAGGGGTACAGCGTCGTGTCGGCGGGTCGGCCGGACTATTCGGCGAACGATAAGAAGAATCCGTCCATCGTCCTCTGCATCAATGTCCACGGCATCGAGAATGGGCGTGAGGAAGCGTACTACAAGAATCTCGGCGCGACCACGCTGAAAGGCTATGCGTTCAATAATGAGGAGAACGCCCGTCGGGAGACGGCCTTTTTCAACGGCATGTCCCTGCGGCTCATGCGTGCAATGGAGTTTGTGAAGGCGCAGCCCGAATGGGACGGCAAAACGCTGATCGTGTCGGGCGGAAGCCAGGGCGGGCTGCAGTCGCTGACCGCAGCGGGTTTGGATCAGACCGTCACCCGCTGCGAAGCGTATAAGCCGTGGTGCTGCGACCTTGGCGGAGTAACCCTGAACCGTCTCCGCGGCTGGCGGCCGGATTACACTCCGGCGCTAAACTATTTCGACCCGGTCCATCACGCGAAGCGCATCCGGTGCGAAACCGTCATCACCGCCGGCCTCGGCGATTACGTGTGCCCTCCCTCGGGCATTTCGGTGGTGTATAACCATATCCGCGCGCCGAAGTCGCTCGAATACATGCAAGGCGCGACGCACGGCTATAACCCGCCGAACCCCTCGAAGCACACCCTTTCCGCCAAATAACGCTTTTTCCCCTTGTTCACGCCTTCGGCTCTGGCCGGGCCGGAGGAGGGGGTCACAGCCAGGCGCAGTTGAGGGCGCAGAGTCCATAGAGGCAGGCGGTCTCGGCGCGCAGGACGTGCTGTCCGAGGCTGACGGGAATCGCACCTGCGGCGAGCAGGGCATCGAGCTCCCCGGGCGTGAAGTCGCCCTCAGGGCCGACGAACCAGCCCGCGAGCGGCGGGGGTGTGGCATAACCTGCGAGGGCTTCGCGCAGCGGTTTCGCGGCGGGGCTCAGAGCGGCTACGAATACGGGTGCGACGCGGGCCACGAGGGACAGGCAGGCTTTGAACGGGACGGGAGCCGAGATTTCCGGCAGCCAAGACGCCCCGCACTGGCGGGCGGCTTCTTCCGCCACACGCAGCCAGCGGTCAGCCTTGGCGTCGCTGTCTTCGGCGTCGAGGCGCACGATGGTGCGGTCGGAGATGACTGGCACGATGTGCGCCACGCCGAGCTCCACGGCCTTCTCGACGCTCCAGTCCATGCGCTTGCCTTTACTGACGCAGGCGAAAAGGGTGAGATGACACGCGGGGCGCAGGTGCTCTTGCGCGGGCGCAGCAGCGGTCAGCGACAAGCCGTGCTTTTCGACCGTGGCGATGACGGCGATCCGCGTTCGCCCCCGGCCGTCGAAAAGCGTCACGCGGTCGCCGGGTTTGACGCGCAACACGGTCTGCAGATGACGCGCCTCGTCGCGGCCAAGCGTACAGGCGTCGGCGAGCAACTGGTCAGGCGTGACGAGGCAGCGATGCATGACCTTCCTCTACTTTGAGGTGTGTTTGAGCAGGGCGTCGCGGCGGGCAAAGAAGGTGTTGATGGCCTTGCCCTGCTTCGCGGCCTCCGGAAAGTTGTCCGGGGTGGCGAGCGTGGCGAACTCTTCGAACAGCCGCTTCTGTTTGGAAGAGAGATGCGTGGGTACCTCGATTTCCACGCGCACGTGGAGATCGCCGCAGCCGCCGTTGAGGTTGGGCATGCCTTTGTCGCGCAGGCGGAAAACCTTGCCGTTCGGCGTGCCCGCAGGCAGCTTGATGCGGGCGTGCCCGTCAGGCGTGGGGATCTCGATTTCACCGCCGATGGCGGCAACGACCGGCGAGACGTGGACGGTGCAGGCGAGGTCTTCGTCTTGGCGCTCGAAAACATCGTGCTCGCGCACGTGGAGCACCACATAGAGGTCGCCTGCCGGGCCGCCGCGCAGGCCGCTCTCGCCTTTGCCGGTGAGGCGCAGACGCGAGCCCGTCTCGACCCCCTTCGGGATGCGCAGCGCGATGTGGCGCGGCGTCTTGACGCGACCCGTGCCGCCGCACTTTTTGCAGGGATTCCGAATAATGGTGCCTTCGCCGTGGCAGACGGGACAGGTCTGACGCATTTGGATGAACCCGCCGCCGACCACCACCACGCCGTGGCCGCCACATTGGCGACAGGTTTCGCGGGAGGAGCCGGACTCTGCGCCGTTTCCATGGCAGGTCGGGCAGGCATCGTTGACGTTGAGGTCCACTTCGCGCTCGGAGCCGAAGAGCGCCTCCTCGAAATCGATTTCGAGGTCGAAGCGCAGATCGTCGCCGCGCTGGGCCGCGTTGGGGTTGCGTGAGCGGCGCTGACTGCCGCCGCCGAAACTCCCCCCGAAGAAGCTGCCGAGGATGTCTTGCAGATCCATGTCCTGCATGTGGGAGAAGTCCCGTCCGAAATCGAACCCGCCCGGGCCGAAGGAGGACTTCATGCCGGCGTGGCCGTACTGGTCGTAGCGCTCTCGCTTGTCCGTATCGCTTAAGACCTCGTAGGCTTCGCAGATTTCCTTGAACTTTTCCGCGGCCTCTTTGTTGTCCGGGTTGCGGTCCGGGTGATACTGCATGGCGAGCTTGCGGTACGCCTTCTTCACTTCGTCGGCTGAGGCGCTTTTGCTGACGCCGAGAATATCATAATAATCGCGTTTGGTAGACATAGGGAATCACAGTAGGCAATGGACAAGGGGACGGGGTTTAGTCCGAGACGCTGTTGTTTTCGGCTTCCGCCTGCTCCTGGTTCGGAGCGCCGGAAGAAACGATGACTTGCGCCGGACGCAGGAGACGGCCTGCCAGCAGCCAGCCGCGGCGGAACTGGTCGATGACAATATTGGCCGGCACAGTTGCCGACGTCATTTGCGAGAGGGCTTCGTGAAAGGAGGGGTCAAAGGGCTGGCCTTTCGTGTCGAGGGCCTTCATCCCGTAGCGGTCAAGCAGGGCAAGAAACTGATCGTAGACCAGTTTCACCCCCACGACGAAGGGGTCGGCGGCTTCGACCGATTTGGCCAGGGCGAGTTCGAGATGGTCGACGACAGGAAGAAGGTCGCCGAGCAGCTCCTCGTTGGCCCGCTTGATAAGGTCTTCACGTTCGCGGATCTGACGTTTGCGGACGTTGTCAAAGTCCGCCAGCAGGCGCGCATAACGATCTTTGAGCGCGGCCAATTCTTCGGCCTCGGGAGAGGGCTTGGGCTTGGCCGTCTCGGCGGCGGGCTCCAGCTGCTCTTCGGGCTTTTGCGCGGACGGCTCCGTTTGCGCGGGAACGCTGTCGGAGGCCGCGGTTTCGGCCTCGGGGCTCGCTGCGGGCTCATGCGCTTTGGTTTTGTTTTTACTGAACATGACGTAAGCTTCCTTTATGTTTGGCGCGGAACGGCGGTGATACCGCGGCGCGGGACTTTCAGCTTCCCATCAGGTCCGTACATACAGGGAAGCGAAAAGAACAATTAGTGAAACATACTCGGTTCGGATAGTCAAGGCGGACGGCTCAAAATGAAAGGTGTGCGAAGGCGCTTCACGGACTTTGTGGTGTCTGCGTCACGCGAATACGGAGGAAGCCGGATGGGGCGGAGGAGGGCGGGGTGTGGAAGGAGACGCGCTCGATCCCGTTACCCAAGTCGAGGGCAGGAGCGTTCGTGAGCGACCCGGACGCCCAGGGGCCTGACGGGCGCTCGCCGGCTTCGACGGTGTAAACGAGGTCGAGCGCTTTACGCGGCCGGGCAAAGGAGAGCGTGAGACAGGTTCCGCCGCCGTCACGAAACACGTCGAAGCCGAACGCTGACGCATCCGGCACGTCAGGAGCATGCACAAACGCGTATTCAGCGAGGTTTGCCACGCCGTCGCCATCCGGATCGGCCTCGGGGCCCACCAACGCAGTGTTCAAGGTGTTGGGCGGATTCTCAGGCTCGGGAAGATAGATCTCGGATTCCAAGAAATAGTCCCGGAGCCAGCCGTCGTAGTGATAGGCGAAGCCGCCGTTGTCGCTGGCTCCAGGGGTGCCTCCGACGTTGCCGCTGATTGCCCAAGCGGTCGGTTTGCCGCAGGCGACCGGTTCGGGCGCGCCGTTGCGCGCGACCAGACTGTAGCCACCGCCTCCGCCAGCGGGCGGAAACCAGCGCGAGTCGTAGGTGAAGTCGAGGATGGTCTCTCCCGTGGCGTCCGCGAGGCGGAGGCGTTCGCCGGAGTTGTCGAGGGAGCCGGTGAAAGCGCCCGCGAGAAGGAAGCCCGCGCTGCCGTATCGGGCGGCGAAAGCGGCAGGGTTCGCCGCCACCAGCACCCGCAGGCCGGGCGCGAGCGTGAGGTCCGGGAACGTGAACTCCACGCCCTCGGTGAAACGCGCTCCGGCAAGCCGGAGGTCTTCGGCGCCGATGTTCTGGAGCTCAAGGAATTCGTAGTCCTTGGCCCCGGTGCCGGGCGCGAGCGCGAGTTCCGCGGCGCTCGGCGCGGCGGGCGCAAACATCAGTTCTGTGAGCCGCAGGAATCTCTGACCCCGTGAAGGTGAGGCCGGAACTTCGAAGGCGCTCACCAGCGGCGAGGAAGCCAACGGTCCGGAGCGGAGTTCCAAGACGGCGCTCGCCGCAGCTGCGAGCCTTCCCGTGAAGCCGCCCACCGCGAATTCGACCGCCTCCGGCGCGCCGGGACGCGCGCGGAAGCCGGGCAGACTACGGGCCACGTGCATGCGGTTGAGCGGCGCGTTGCTGATGCCCGGAACGACGGTGCCGCTGGCGAAGGTGAACAGGGGTGCCCCGGCCCCGCATTTCCACAGCGTCCAGCCGCTGAGGTCGACCTCCTCCGCGCTCGCGTTGGTCACTACAAGGTATTCGTGATCCTGCGGGACGAAGCCGGGACTGGCCGCATCCGGCGCGGGGACGACGCCGGCGATACGCGTTGCCGGCGAGGACGAGGCGGCTGCGGGGATCATCCCGTAGGCGCCTCCGGGGCCGTAGGTGGTGAAGAGTGCGGTGCGGTGCTGTCCCAGCCAGGTGTTGAAGGTGGCGCTGTTGGCGTAGGAGCTTCCCGGCGTGTAGCCCGGTGGAGGAGCTGCGAGCTGCGCCCGCACCCCGTTAACGCACTGTTCCACGGGGGATGTTCCGGGCACAGGCGTTCCGGGTGCGCCCATCAGCCCGTCCATCAGCGTACGCAGGCGGCGGCCGACCATGGCGCGGACCTCGGGGATGTCATAGCCGGTCTGCCAGAGGACATTCCACTGCCGGGTGCCGGCGGGGTCGCACTTGTAGGTATCGGTGGCCTGCCACGGGTTGTTGCGGTTCAAGGCCGGGTTGGTGCTGTAGCCGATCCCCAACGTTCCGTCCTTGTCCCACGGAAAGAGAAACCACTCCCGCGAGCCGTCGCTGTCGCGATAAGCGTAGAAATTTTTGCGGTTGACGTCGCCCTCGCTGATCAGCGCCCGCACCGCCATGAAGTTGACGAAGTTGGGCAGGTTCAGGCTGCGGAACAGATAGTCCCTGCGCGACGTCAGTGTATTCGTGGGCGCGATGGCCGCGGTCAAGGCGCGGTAGTCGTCGAACGGCTCATGGCGGCGAGTCTTCTTCTCGACGCCGTAGATCGGGTTCTCGTGTTTGAAGGCCGGACTTCCGGAGTAGTCCCCGTTCACGACGTTGCCGGGCGTGTTCTGTTCGCCGAGCCGCTGGACAAACTTGTAGAGCGCTCCTGCGGGGTCGAAGCCGTGGCGCACCAGAAAGTCGTCATCCACCTGTTCAATCAGGTGCGCGATGCGCTGAAACGAACCGTTACGGAAAAGTGCGACGGGAAACGCTTCGCACGCCGGGTGACCCGCTGTCCGGTAGATGGCGTAGGCAGCGCTCACCCGGAAGCAGGTGGGGTCCACGCCGCTGCTGTTCAGGTTCACCTCGCCCACCTTGCCAAGCGTGTCGTTGACCCACAGGTTGTCGCCGCGATTGAAGTCGAACTTCTGCGAGCCGGTCGAGGTGTAGCCGCCGCGCTGACGGACATAGATGTTGTCGTAAAAGCGACCCGCGTACCAGACGCTGGCGCGGGCGCCCACGCGGGTGTCGCTGTTCGTCACGTCGTCGGTGAACCACTGCATGATGGGCATCGAGGCGTTCAGCGCCGGATCGGCGATCACGGTGCCGAAGTACACCGGCGACTGGGAGGTGTCGTCGTCGTTTGAGAGGTCCGTCGGATATGGGGCACGCCAGGTGCGGCCGGCGTCGTCTTGAGCCGTGAGGCGGTAGCGCAACATCTGCCCTGCCGCCGCGCCGTGGCCGGCGGGGATGATGCCGGTGAAACGGCGGGAGCCGTCGGAGGACTCTGGATAGGGCCCGTCGTCGGTCAGCGGCACGGGTTCGGATTCTGCGCCGTAGCCGACGCGGTAGAGGAGCGAAACGGCCTGGACCTGGCCGAACAGGGGAGTGACCCTCGCGCTCACCGTGACTGGCGTGGCCACGGAAGGCTGCGCGGGGGTGTGGACCACCTCGCTGACGGCCGGGCCCGGCGCGACCGACTCCTTGGCGTTAGGTGAGCCCGGCGTGGCCACGGCGAAATACCCCGGGGCCAGGGCCTCCGGCGTCAGCGAGGCTTCCAAAACCGGCGCGAGCAGGAACGCCGTGGACGAGGCGACAAACGTCATGCCGTGGATCGCCAGTGTGTTGGTGCCCTCGGCTAGCGCGGGCAGGGCGGCGGCGGTGATGTCCGCCTCCTCGAAGGTGACAGCCTGATCGTCGCTCCGGTCACCGTCGGCCAGGGCGTTGAAGGAACGCGCTCCGCCGAAGTTACGCCGCAGAATCTCGGTGCCGTTAAGATAGGCCACAAAGCCGTCGTCGTATTTGATCCGCAGGCGAAGGCCGCTATAGCGGGAGCGGTCCGGGACAAAGAAAACGTGGCGCGTGTACAGGCCCGGGTTGACGCCGCGCATCGCATCGAGGACGTCCGTCTGGAAATGGGCCGGATAGAGTGGCGTGGGAAAGCTGCGGAGCCCTTCGACGCGGTGCTGTCCGATGAGTTCCGCACCGATGTCGTGGCCCCAAAACACCGCGTCGTCGATTCGCCCGACGAACCGGTATTGCAGGCCGGTGTCGCTGCCGCAGCCAAGGTGAAACCCGTTGGCCGGATTGTTGTTGGGCTGATAGTCCTGCACGGCGAAATTTTGCAGCACGCCATTGAGGTAAATCTTCTTGGTGCCCTTGGCGTCGCGCGTGATGGCGAGGTGGGTCCAGGCGTTGAGCGTGGCAGGACCCCCCGAGAGGACCTTCCAGCCGCCGCCTCCCGCGGGGGTGCCGGTCCAGAACTCCCACGTATTGGCTGGTGTCAGATAGAGAATGTAGCCCCGTTGCTGGCCAGCCGGCCCGACGCGCGAGGAGATGACCGTCCGGTAACTGCTGCCACCGGACGGGAAAACCCACGCGGCGAAGGTGAAGGAAGCGGGAGGATTGAGCGCTGTCGCGTAGGGGATGGTGAGGCCGCCCGAGCCGTTGAGACTGACGGCCGTGCCGGAGCCGGCGTGTGCGCCCTCCTCACCGAAGGCTTGTCCGGTGCCGTTCAGGACGGCCGCCAGACCGTTACCGGTGCAGTCGGCCGCGGAGCCGGACCCGCCCTCGTCGTCCAGCAGCCAGCCGCCCAACGGCGAGCCGACCTCGAAGCCCGCGCCGCTGCCGCTGGCGGAGGTCCACGCGGCGTCGATGAAGGCTGTGCGAGTCCAGTCGGGCGAAGCGGTGTCGTCAAGGGTGTTGGTCGGCACCTTGAAAAGGAGTCGCGTGGTGTTGCCGACCAGGGTCGCAACCGATTCAGGGGGGCCGTAACTGAGGTCGGCAATCTGCTTCGGATAGGGAGCGAGCTCGGTTGTCCGCGTCACGCCGTCTGGCTTAATAAGCGCCAGATACTCGCCCTCCTTGGAGAGCGCGAAATTGGCGTGGCGGTAGCCGAGTGGATCGACGTGGGTGGCCGCGCCCGTCGAATCCGCGCGATTGGACGCAAACACCACCACGCGTCCGTTCGGAGGCAAGAGCAGAGGGGGGAATACGAATTTGTCCGGGCTGGACGAACTGTCGGTGAGCCGCCAGCCCTCCAGGTTGACGGCCGCAGGATCCGGGTTCCAGATTTCGATCCAGTCTTCGTAGTTCCCGTGGCCGTCTTTGAGCGTGGTCAGATTCGACGCCATGAACTCCGAGATGACCGGATCCGCGCTCGCTGAAATGGCCGTGGCGAGGAGGAGAGAGGTGATTCCGAATGTAAGTTTGCTGCTCATGAGGGCGCAAGCCGATCACTTGACAATTACACCTTTATGATCATTCGGTGGCCGACGTTGCAGGAACCGAGGCTTTAAACATCGAACCCCTATTCGGCAACCAGAATCTCGAAGTCGTACGACCACTTGAACACGTAGGCTTTGGCCGTTTCGGGTATGACGGCCCTATCTGCCCACAGGAAGAAACCGCGGCCCGCGACGCCGTCGTTCATGTGTTCCCGTACCGGCGTCAGCGCGCCTTCGAACGTGAGGCTCTTTGAGACATGCCGTTTCTCGGGGTAGTCGAACCAGGCGCTGAACGAGCCCTTGAAAATGCCTGTGGCGCGTATCAGCGCGATCTTCAGTCCGACGGAGTTCGTTGCACTGTAGTCCCAACGCCCGTCCTTATCAGGGTCAACGGGCTTTCCCGCCACAGGTGAGGCCAGCCCTGCCATCAAGCCCGACTTTAGTGTTGGCATCAAAACGACCCCCGCGGGACTCCACCGGACGCTGTCATGGCGGGTTGATCCGACCGTCAGTTGCGGCGTTGGCGCATCCAAGTCCGTGCCAACTGTGAGATTTTTGTCCGCATAGTATACGCCCAGATCACCGGTCTTGCCGTACCAGCCACCCCGCAGGTTCGTTTCGCGTGCGAACCCCGAGCCGTTGGTCTCCGTCGCCTGCGGGTTACGGCTCTGCCATAAGAACGGCACGCGGTCCAGCGGCCGCAGAATGACCTTGGCACCTTGCCCTGCGGGCGCCACGAACTCCGCCAGCCCGAACAGGCAACCGCCTTTGTACGCTGTCGGGGCTGTATAGAGTACGGTGAAAATGCGTCCGGCACTATCCAGAATCAGTGGCCCGGACAGAGACGCCGCCGTACCGTCCGCCAGTTTGCCTGCCGTCTTGACCTTGCCGGTCTTGTCCACAGTCAGCGTCAGATACCCGCTGCCATACTCCGCGTTGCCGGGCAACGTCGCCGTGAAGTAGCCGATGTATGAAGTCAGCCTTGCGGACTCGGTCTTCCACACGTCGCGGTAAAGGACCAGGGGTATACCGTCAAGCGTTCCGGACGCGACACTCAGCGCGTACAGGGGCGCAACAGGTGTTACCGCCAATGTCAGCGGCAGCGACGCCTTGCCCGCCTTGGCGACGGCAGAAAGCGTGAATCCGCGCGTCGGATCACTCCCCGCCGAGTACGATGCCGCGCTGAACGTGTAATTCGTTCCCGCCATCATGATCTTGCCCGCGATCTTACCCGCCGCCGTTACCGTCATCGTGGAAAGTCCGCGCTCCTCAACGTATCCGTTGAATGTTCCTTGTGCCCAAGCCGGCAATGGCGCGGGCAGTGTGGGGCACTGCGCCTTGAAGACATAGAGGACGGGGTTTTCCCCCTCGCTGATGGTCACGTAGCCCGTTCCGTCCGGTAACAGGGCAACGGCTTCCCCGTTGGGTTCGCTCGGCGGACCGACCACGGGTATGCTCACGCCCGTTGCCGCGAGGGCGGCTCCGACCGTTTGGTTGGTGGCTCGCGCCCAGGACATGGCGAGGTCTTCGCGGCGCAGGACGATTTGAGTGCCGTCGGCCGAGATGTCGCCGCCGGACACAAGGTTGAAGGCGACTGTGCCGACGTATTGCATCGTAACCGTGCTCTTGTTCGTCAGCGTCGTGATGTTAGCGCTGTACAGTCGCGCGCCCACGTCTTGTTTGGTCGCAACGAGCACATCTCCTGAAAGCGGATCCACCATCAGGCACTCGGAATCGTAGCTGCCGTCGGGATACGCCAGCGTGAACGTCTCCACGCCGTCGAACTTCGGCGAGCGAGGATCGGCAGCCCAAGCCAGGTCCACGGACGGCTCAGGAATACGCACAATTTTCACCGAGCTTCGTCCTCCCGAGGGAAAGGAGTTTCCTCCGATATCCCCCACGTAAAGATAAGACAACCCGTCCAAAGGGCCGGGGCCGACCGCGATGTCCTCCGTATCCTCGACGCTCTTGTCGAAATCGAAAGTGGCCAGAAGTGTGGCCTGAGTGCTGAGCGCGTAGACGTGCTTCCCGGAGCCGTCGTTGTGCGTCCAAAGCACGCCGGGGTTGCGTCGGCTGGCAGCGATGCCGGAAGCTTCGTCAAGCGCTTTGAACGTCACGGTGCCCCAGACGATACCGCCTCCATAGACGGCGCAAGCCGCCTGGACGGGCGAGGCTCCGGAAAATAAATGGAGGACCAGCCCTGCGAAGACCGGTATGAATCGTAAGCCATGATTCGACTTCATTGTTTAAGTTTAGCACGCAGCGTTAATATTGGCCACTCTTTCGGGGAGAGAAGGCAAAAGGACAAACCAGCGCGCCGTCGCCCTAACGGGGCCCTTTCGAGGCGGGATGCGGTTTGACCGTCTGCAGCACATCGATCAGACGCTCCAGCCGAATCGGCTTTGAAATGTAGGCGTCAATACCGGCTGCGAGATAGCGCTCGCAATCTCCCTGGAGCGCATGCGCCGTCAGCGCGACAATCGCCGGTTGCCGGTCCGGAGGCAATTCCCTGCGTATGCGCTGCGTGGCCTGTTCTCCGTCGAGATTGGGCATCTGGATGTCCATAAAAACGATGTCGTATGCGCCATCTTTCACCGCCTGAACGGCTTGAAGGCCGTCGTTGACCACATCCGTCTCATACCCGAGCTTTTTCAGGATGCTTACCGCGACTCGCTGGTTCACCTCGTTGTCTTCCGCCAGCAGGATCCGCAGCGGGTATTTATGGCTGAACGACTGGCTCAACGTCGTGACAAGGGTCTTCGCTGACACCGGATTTTGGGAGGCACGCGCCGTCAGCGCTTTAACAAGCGCCTTGTGTAACTGCATGGCGGGCACAGGTTTGGTCAGGCAATCATCGAGCGATGCGCCGCCCCTCAACTCATTCACTTCGCCCTCCGACAGCAACAGGATGACAGGGAGCCCCGGCCTGTTCGGCAGGTTCCGGATCTCGTCGAAAAGCGTAAAGACGTTATAGTCCATGATGTCGGAATCGAGAAGCACAACATCCACGGCATGGGACGAGCTTAACAGATCCAAGGCGGCCGCTCCGGTAACCGCCGTGACAGCCTCCATTCCCCAAACGACAAGCTGTTCAGACAAAGTCCTGCGGCTGGCCGTATATCCTTCCACAATGAGGACGTGCTTCTTCACAGAAGCGCTTCCGAGCTCACCGCCAGCCGTAACCATGAGGCTGTCGTCTTGCTTGACGACAATCGAGAAATGAAATACGGACCCCCTCCCCGGAACCCCCGAACTTTCGACGGATATCGTTCCTCCCATCATCTCGCAAAGACCCTTGCTGATGACGAGGCCGAGGCCCGTTCCTCCAAAACTCCGCGTCGCAGAATTATCCGCTTGGCTAAAAGGCTTAAAAAGGCGCGCCTGGTAATGCGGCAGGATTCCCACACCCGTATCGCGTATGGCAAACGAGAGACGGCACTTCTTGTAGTCGAGCGGTGTGCCGCTCACGGCAATATCGACAGAGCCCCGCTCTGTGAACTTGATGGCGTTCCCTGCCAAATTGACAAGAATCTGGCGCAGCCGTCCCGCGTCGCCAACCCAAGATCTTTCCAGCGACGGATCGATGTTGTAGGTCACCTTGAGCTTCTTTTTTACGGCGGTTGGCATCACGACGCGCAGCGAATCCTCAAGGCAGTGGCGGAGGTCGAAAGAGGCCTCATCCATAACCATCTTGCCCGCTTCGATCTTCGAGAAATCGAGCACTTCGTTGACGACGGACAGCAGCGCCTCCGCACTGGCACGTATCGTGTCCGCGTATTCCTGTTGCTCATCGCTGAGGCTCGTGTTCATCAACAATCCCGCCATTCCAATCACACCGTTCAGGGGTGTCCGAATTTCATGACTCATGTTCGCAAGGAACTGTCCCTTCGCGCGACTGGCCTGCTGGATATCAAGATTCATTTTTTCAAGTTCGCTAGAACTCTGGCGCAACAGATCCTGGCTTCGCCTGGTCGCGGAAACGTCTTCTAGCGAGACAACCGCCCGCTTCGTCTTGCCAACGGTCACCGGTTCCGCGCACACGCTCAGCCAGACTTCAGTAAACCCCTCCTTCAGCACGAGGGGGAGCCTCAGTTCGAGGTTTCGAATGGATTTCCCCTCGCTGAACACGGGCTGCAACGCCCTGCGCAGTGAACAGTGCGGGCAATTTGAATTTTCGCCGCATTTGTTCATGAAAGGCCCGGTGACCACACAGCTGAAGATCTGACCAAACTTGAGAATCCGCGGATCCTTTCCCCACCCATCAGCCATCAGCGCAACCGCCGCTGCGTTCGCCGTAACCACATTCAGATTCTCGTCGAACACCAACATGCTTACGGGGGCTGCGGCGAAATAGTTTTCCCGAACATCTGAGCGGTCTTGGTCGCTGCCGTTACTTGCCCGCAAACGCCGCCGAAGAGAAAAAACGAAAAAAACAGTCAACACGGCAAGCAACGCGATCATCAAGGCAACAAGTAACAGTTGCTGCGCGGCCGGCAAGCTGAACCCCATCATCAGTATTGTGCTCATATGATCGTGCACGCTCCTCGTCAAAAAGCATTGCTCTTTAGAAAATATGGCCGTCAAATAAGGCACTAAGTATATACTCCGGATTCTCACTAACACAATCTTCAATAATTTGACCCTCGTCGTGAGAACAATCATCCGATGATAACTGATATGGCCATAAGTTAAAAACTGATGCCATATCTGCTCATAAGACGGATCTGAAAGAATAGGTAACAGAACTACATCTCATAACGTGTGAGATGTTTTTTTAAGAATCTGCTTGTGTTAGCACATAATCTTAGGCACAATATATAAATACTTTTGGAGGACTTCTATGGTTTTCCGTTTAGGAGTTTTCAAACGGTATGCAAGCCGCTCGTGTGGGCGAGATGTGCCAGCGGGGTATACGTGCGGCTGTGTCGGCACGTTTCAACGGGTGGCCCGGCAGCAGAGAGTGTCGACGTCCGACGGCTCGGGCTTTTAAGGGTCTGCCGTGGGGTTGGCTTTGATTACGATGCGCTCTCTCGAGGTGTGCGGTTCTGGAACGAACCGGCCGACGCTCCGCGAGAAGCGTCTGTGTGTAAGGTGTACGGATCAATAATAAGGAGTAAAATTATGGGTAAGCATAAAACACCGGCTGAGCGCGAAATCGCTTTGCGCGTAGGTGCTCGGATCCGCCAGTTGCGCGAGATTCAGCACATTTCTCAAATCCATCTGGCAACGGATATCGGGATTCGGGCTGGTCCGCTCGGCTGGATTGAGAAGGGCAAACATCTGCCGTCTGGGCGTGTGTTATACCGGATCGCCAAGCAGTTGAACGTCCGGATTGATGATCTGTTCCAAGAGAAAAACGTGTGGGATGGCGGCGCGCCGACGGTGTCGGATACCGCTCCCGTTCTGTTGATGCCCCTCGACAATGGAGCCGGGCTGAATTCTGAGCCGGTCAAAGCCTCGCATATCATTTGTCAGGCGGTCGCCGGCGCGGTTCTCAATCTGGAAGAACTGTGCGGGGTGGTCAAGATGTGTGAAATCCCTCTGTATGTGCCGTTTACACCGACGGAGAAGGGTGCTGAACATCTGGCCGCGGTTGTTCGTCAGAATCTCGGTATTGGTCATGCGGTGGTCTCCGACTACCTTGAGCTGTTGGAAAACGCGGGCTTGCGCGTGGTCTTTCTGGACATGCCGGAGGGCTGCTCGACATTCTGTGGGTACGACCGGCTCAACCGCAATGCCTTTTTCTTCGTGAACAGCCAGCTCAAAAAGCAACCGGAGCACCAGTTGTTCCGCCTGGTTTTTGAATTGGGACGCATCTTCTGGTACACGCGCAAATTGTATGGCGCGGGTGCAGATGAAGGGCAGACAGTTTTGGCGGAAGGAGAGTCTTTGGATGAGGCTCAGTTCGCACGGGTTTTCGCGGCGTATTTCCTGATGCCGGCTTGCGCTGTCCAAAAAACAGTGTGGCAGCTTGGTCTGACGCAGAAAACGTGGACATGGGATATGTTATTGCGCTTGAAAAAGCGCTATGGCGTGTCCGCGCAGAACTTCGCGTTGCGGCTGCAGGCCTTGAACCTGAGTTGGAGCGACAAGCAAAAGCGCAGCCCGCGCTACTATCTGTTCAAGGATGAATTGGACGCCTTCTATGCAGAGAACGGACCCACCGCTGAACCCGGTGGCAACCGGACGCAGCTCGCGATGAACGGACGGCTTTGCGATCTGGTCCTGCAGGCCGAACAGAATGCGGGCAAGGAGCAGAAGCCGGTCAATGCGGCCAAGCGTGTGTTGCGTCAGTCCGGCGTGAAGCTGGATGCGTAGCCTGGCTGTTGCGAAGGAACGAAAAAAACCTCCCGGTGCATGCCGGGAGGTTTTTGTGTATACTGAGATCTGACTTCCCGCAGGTGGGCGGTTTTTTACTGTGTAATAAGGAGTTCATCATGAAACGTTCATGGCCGGTTTTTCTTGTTTTTCTCGCAATGGGATTTGGCGATGTGGTGGGGCCGTTGGTGACTCTGGTGAAAGAGACCTTCAAGGTTTCGAATTTTACGGCGCAACTGGTGCCGCTCACCGGATTCCTGATGTTCGGGCTGCTGTCCGTCCCGATGGGATTGGTGCAGGACAGGAAAGGGAAGAAATTTGTGCTGCTGGTTGGATTGGCGGTCGCCTTGGCGGGCGCGATGTTGCCGATGGTGTCCGGAATGTATGGCAAGCCCGTGGTGATTGAGGCGGGGGACTTGACGAAGTTTTACGTGGTGCTGGCGTCGATTCTGTTATTGTGCGCGGGAGCAACGATTCTTCAGGTTTGCGGCAACCCGGTGATGCGTGATGTCTCCGCGGAAGGAAAGTTTTCGAGCAATTTGTCGCTGGCGCAGTCCGTGAAGGCCGTCGGTTCGTCCATGGGTTTTCTGCTGTTGCCGTTGGTTGCGAAACCGCTCGGTTTGGACTGGTCGATACAGTACCCGATCTTCGCGGGAGCGTTGCTGATCGCACTGTTTATGTGTCTGCCGATGAAGCTCAACGACGCACGCGAAGTGTCGAGCAAGCCAGCGACGCTGGGCTCTTGCTTTGCGCTCTTCGGCAAGAACACGTTTGTGCTCACGATGGTGATGGGCATCTTTTTCTATGTAGGTGCTGAGGTCTGCTTCAATTCAGGCGTGCCGCTTCTCTTGAAAGAACGTTTCGGAATGGATCTGAAAAACAGCTTGTGGCTCAGCTGGGCGCTGTTTTTCCTTCCGATTCTGGTGGGACGGTTTGTCGGTGCTGCGATTTTACGCGTACTGAAGCCGGCCTTGTTTTTCAAATTGACGGTGGTTTTGTCGCTGGCCGGCATTGCCGGGGTGTTCAGTGGCGCGAAGGGTGTGACGTATGCGGGGATCGTTCTTGCGGCGCTGGGGTTCGCGAACATCTTCCCGTTGATTTTTTCGATCGCGGTGGACGCATTGCCGGAGCGGTCCAATGAGATATCCGGTTTGATGATCTCGGCAATTGCGGGCGGTGCGATCCTGCCGCCGGTTATGGGGTGGGTTGTGGATATTGCGGACAAGAACCAAGTGATTGGATTTGCTGTGCCGTTTGTGGCGCTGCTGTACATTCTGTGGGTCGCATTGACTCAAGCATCGCGTAAAAGAGTCGGGGCATAAACGCACCGACGGTCATTTCCATTCAACGGGCTGCACGTTACGTACCGGCGGCGTGTAGCCCGGCACCATCAGTCGCGTGATGCGCGGCGTAATGTCCATGAGGCTGGTGGCGTTATTCTTGATCTCGTCCGATCCGGGTCCGATGGCAATGAGCGGCACAGGATTTCGTGTGTGGCCCCGTGTGCCCATGTCCTCGATGTTTCCGTGGTCACTCGTCACTATGAGCAACAAGCCGGTTTTCCGGCTGAGCTTCACGACCGCGTCGATAAAAACGTCCAGCATCTTGAGCGTTTCGCAGGCCTGGTCATAATTGCAGGAGTGACCTGCAAGATCGGTCTGGAAAAATTCGTAGAGAGTGAAGTCGTTGGCACAGGCCACTTGAATGAGGTGTTCGGCCGCTTGCTGGGGAGTGACGACCGGGATGGCGTGACCCTTTTCGTGTAGACTGTGGCGTGTGATGTCGTGAAATACGGCCTGATTCGCAAGCAGATCGTCCTGGATGGCGATGCTCTCGGGTTGGGTCAGCGCCATGACGGTTGTGACTGATTTGAAGCGGCGAACCAGCAGGTCGTCCACGCTGTCTATCATATAGGCGTCGGCAAAACGGCAGCGCAGCCCCTTACGGGTCAGCTCCATAAACAGATTGCTCTCTTCGATCAGCTTGCGCAGAGAGGGCCCTGGAAAGCCTTCGCAGTGGCGCCCCATGTATTGTGATGCATTGACGCCGGTAAACATGGCGGTCTGCCCCGTGGCACTTTGCGGCAGGCCCTTGGTGTCAAGGCAAGCATCGATCGATACGGCGTGTTTCTCAATAAGCTGGCACATTGCTGGACAGATGCCGGCGTGAACCGGATTATCCTTTGCGGGCGCACGCAACCCCACGCCATCAATGAATAGGAAAAGCACCTTCACAATATTAAAAATTTTACGCCCAATGGTTTTCTTACACAAGTTCAGAATGAATACAACACTCGTATTTTGCTTGAATTCGTATCGATAATCAAACGTAAAGCAACTCTTCCGGCGGCCGGGGACTAACAGCTACGTCACTTGTTACGCGGTGACATGGGCGAGAAGAAAGGAACTGCTAATTATCGTTTTTGGCGAAAAAGGCGTCGATCAGGCGGCGGGCGATGCTAACGCGCGAGGGGATGGGCGGAAGGTGGTCACATCCGAACCAGCCAGCCTCGGCGATCTCTTCGCCATCAGGAGATATCTCTCCTGAGGCGTATTCAGCAGTGAAGCCGATCATCAGGTTGTTGGGATAGGGCCACGGCTGGCTGCATGCGTAACGGATATTTTTGACGCGTAACCTAACTTCTTCTGAAATTTCTCGGACAACGGTTTCCTCGAGTGACTCGTTTGCTTCAACAAATCCGGCGATAAGGCTCCAGAAGGGATAAAGGTTACCCACTTTGTGGGCGAGTAGAAGCTGGTTGCCGCGATAGACAAGTGTAATCACGACGGGGTTGATTCGCGGGTAGGCGGTTTGGCCACAACGGTCACAAAACATGGCTCGTTCGGTTGCGTGTCGCGTGAGCGGGGCACCGCACGCTCCGCAGAAACAGTGCGACCGCCGCCAGTTCAGAAGCTGGCGGGCAAGGCCGGCCTGTGCCGCAGTCTCGGCGGGCACAAGGTCGAAGAGCGCACGAAGTCCGAGTAACTCTGCGCCGGGCACGGGAGGTTCGTCGGAGGTTGCCACATAGGCGGTTTCACCCACCGGCTCAACGATTTCGAATCGGGCAGGATCCGCCTTGAAACAACAATCCACTCCGTTTTCGTTTCGGATGATCCAGACTTGATCATTTTTGAATAAAAAAAAGGGTTTCATGGGTTCAAAATATCGATCTGGCACTGGATGTGTTGGGTCAGCATAGCCGCATCGGTGTCGTCGAGACGCGTGAGGATGCAGAGCCAGCGGTAAGCGAAGCTGCCCGCCTTGTCGAGAGGGCGGTGCTTGAACAGCGTGTCGAAGGCCCGCTTGCGGCGGCGGTACTCTTGCTGGACGTGCTCGAATCTGTTCTGGAAAGAGGATAGGTAAAGCTGGGCAAACTCCGCCTTGTTGCGGATGTGTTGTAAACGTTTGTTGACAGGCGCCGCATAGGCTTTGGCGGAAGAGAGGAGAGGGTGTTCGTACTGCGTGAAGGTTCCGGTGTGGTCGGAAACGATCAGGTGGGTGGGCAGGCCGTCAACATCAAGTACAACCACCTCATCGCCATCGTCGAACATCACGCCCATGTCGGGATAGGCACGTCCGACGATACAGTTGACCGCTGCGGCCTCCCCCAGCAAGCGTGCGAGACGACGGTTGAATTCTGGGTCGTCATAACATTGCGGCAGGATCTTGTCGGTGGCACGCCCATGGATGTAACTGCGCTCGAAATAAATGGCCCAGCAACGTGCGCCAATGTAGGACCTGTTGGTCCCGGTATACGTTTCCGGTATCCGGCCGGTGGTCACTTTTTCGGGCAGGTTCATGCCGAGCTGGCGGCAACCCAGGCGGCGGTCCAAAATATAATCTGTGTAATCAACCGCCTCCATGATGGACTGAATCAGGTCTTTGCCTTCGTCGAGGTGTTCGCAAACGCCCCACTTTTGAAAACGCAGAATCCGCAATTCGGGCTCGGGCTTACCGACCTCCTTGACTTGGACAATATACACATTCGTACGGCGCTGTGTGATTGGAACGCGCCTCGACAGTGAGCGCGAGATTCTTCCAATGTTGATGTATTCGATGGTGCCGAATTCGCGCAGGTAGTTAAAGATCACCGCTTTGGCTCGCTGGTCGCAGATGGCGGTCAGCTCGGTATCATTGGGCGTGATCTCCAGTTCTTCGCAGACAGGATCAAAAAGCAACTCTCCCTCTTCAATGCGGCAGCCGGGCAGCCATTCGATCTGCATGTAGAACTCTGGCGAGAGGCCTTGAAGGAGTTCTTCCGGCGCAATAGCGTTGGGCTGCATGATAAGCGCCGTGCACAAGAGGTTACGCCACTCGATGTTCTCAAAGGTTTCTTCATGCAAGGAAAGGGGAACGGACTCTCTGAAAACGTCAAGCAGTTTACGGTACGCGGTATGCAGAGCCTCGGTCGACAGGCCTTCTACATTCAGGGCCTCAAAGGCTTGACGGGTGAACGCGCAGCCGGGCGGGAAGATGTCGATCTCGGGATAGCCGAAGCGGTTCCGCATGGAGCTGTGGTGCACGATCTCTTCGAGGTGCTTATGAAAAACATCGTCGGAGCGCGACTCGAGCCATTCGAAAGTTTCGAGCGTGAGGAAGCGTGTCCCCGTCGAGGGATTGTAGAAGTAGAGGGGCATGCCATTGATGGCGACACGTGCGTTGGCGATGAGGCGGTTCATCTCTTCGGGCGAGACGGGGAGACGGCTCATGCGCCAGTTCTCGCCGCGCGCGCGCAAAGCGTTCCGCACGCTCTCCTGCTGCGTGTTGAGAAAGCGGATTTTACGTTTGGAGACAAGCGTCTGGAGCAGCTCGTCGGCTTCGAAGGCGAGAGCCATCGCATAAGGGTCCGGGCGGATCAGCACGAAGTGGTCGTCGAAAAGCAGATCGACGGAATGAGTCATTTCGTCGTCAAACTCTTTGTTGCTGAGCTTGGGACGGCCTGCCTCAAGGCGTTCCCGGTTCAGTTCCTTGATCCAGGCCAGCCGTTGGGTCGCATGAATGCCGGTTTGTGTGACAAGGCCGGGGGTCTTTAGAAAAATGGTCCCGATCCGGGACTTCAGACGGCCCGTTTCGTCGCGTGCAAAAATAGGTTCTCCGAGGATTTTCATAGGGGCGTGCCGGGGCGCAGTGTTATGCGCCCGCGCTGGCGCGGCGGGCTGATTCAAGCGTGTTGTACAACAGCATGGTGATTGTCATCGGTCCCACGCCGCCGGGGACGGGGGTAATGAGCGCGGCGACTTCCTTCGCCGAGTCGAAGTCTACGTCACCGATCAGGCGGAAGCCATTCTTCTTGGTGGCGTCGGGAATGCGGTTTACTCCGACGTCGATTATGACCGCGCCCGGTTTGATCATGTCTCCGGTGACCGTGTTAGGCCGGCCCGCTGCCACGACGAGGATATCGGCCTGGCGCGTGAAAGCCGCCAAATCACGCGTGCCGGTGTGGCAGACTGTGACGGTGGCGTTCCCGCCCTCAGCCTTGCGCATCAGCAGGTTCGCGACCGGCTTGCCAACGATGTTGCTGCGTCCTACAACGACAGCATGTTTGCCGGAAGTCTGCACGCCTGCCTTGAGCAGCATCTGGATAATGCCGTGGGGTGTGCAGGGCAGAAAGCAGGTCTCGCCAACAATCATGCGCCCGATATTGACCGGCGTGAAGCCATCCACATCTTTTTCCGGCACGATGGCGTTGATGACCGCGGCCTCGTCAATGTGTTTGGGCAAGGGCAGTTGCACAAGGATGCCGTGGATGCGCGAGTCGGCGTTCATTCTGCACACAAGCGAGAGGGCCTCTTTCTGCGTCGTTTCCGCAGGGACCCGTACGTCTTGGGAATACATTCCCGCTTCCACGCACGCCTTTTCTTTGGCCGTGACATAGGAGGTGGACGCCGGATCGGCACCGATCAGAATGACGCCAAGACCGGGGATAACACCGGTGTTGAGAGTGAGTTTTGCGACTTGCCGGGCGATATCCGCCCGCATGTCGGCGGCGAGTTGTTTGCCGTCGAGAATCGTTGCGCTCATGGGTTGTTTCGGGAT
>JAEAMG010000876.1_pt1 | contig 28356 bp, 22 predicted proteins | sample 8958741 | NCBI WGS metagenome assembly JAEAMG01 (sample SAMN16933256, study PRJNA681125) | bioreactor sludge metagenome | isolation source: anaerobic bioreactor treating anionic surfactant - SDBS | place: India: Bengaluru | collected 2019-02-28 | reverse complement strand
GCGCCATGGAGAACAAGGGCCTCAATATCTTCAACTCCAGCGCCGTGCTGGCCCGTGCCGAAACCGCCACCGACGCCGCGCACCAGCGGGTCGAGGCGATCGTCGCCCACGAATACTTCCACAACTGGTCGGGTAACCGCGTGACCTGCCGCGACTGGTTCCAGCTGTCGCTGAAAGAAGGCTTCACCGTGTTCCGTGATTCGGGCTTCTCCGCCGACATGAACTCGGCCACGGTCAAGCGCATCCAGGACGTGGCTTACCTGCGTACCCACCAGTTTGCCGAAGACGCCGGCCCCATGGCCCACGCGGTGCGCCCGGACAGCTTTATCGAGATATCCAACTTCTACACCCTGACCGTGTACGAAAAGGGCTCGGAAGTGGTCGGCATGATCCATACCTTGCTCGGCGCCGAAGGCTTCCGTAAAGGCAGCGACCTGTACTTCGAACTCCATGACGGCCAGGCCGTGACCTGCGACGACTTCATCAAGGCCATGGAAGACGCCAACGGCGCCGACCTCAGCCAGTTCAAGCGCTGGTACAGCCAGGCCGGCACCCCACGCCTGGCAGTGAGCGAGTCCTACGACGCTGCGGCCAAAACCTACAGCCTGACCTTCCGCCAAAGCTGCCCGGAAACCCCGGACAAAGTTGAAAAGCTGCCGTTCGTGATCCCGGTCGAGCTGGGCCTGCTGGACGGGCAGGGCGCTGGCATTGCCTTGCGCCTCGCCGGTGAAGCGACGGCGGGCACCACGTCCCGCGTGATCTCGGTGACCGAGGCCGAGCAGACCTTCACCTTCGTCGACATCGCCGAACAGCCGCTGCCGTCGCTGCTGCGTGGTTTCTCGGCGCCGGTGAAACTGAGCTTCCCGTACAACCGCGATCAGTTGATGTTCCTGATGCAGCACGACAGCGATGGCTTCAATCGCTGGGATGCGGGCCAGCAGTTGTCGGTGCAGGTGTTGCAGGAACTGATCGTTCAGCATCAGGCGGGCCAGCCGTTGAAGCTGGACCAGCGCCTGATTGATGCCTTGCGTACCGTGTTAAGCGATGAGTCCCTGGATCAGGCCATGGTCGCCGAAATGCTTTCGCTGCCAGGCGAAGCCTACCTGACGGAAATCAGCGAGGTGGCGGATGTGGATGCGATCCACGCCGCCCGTGAGTTTGCGCGCAAGCAACTGGCTGACAACCTGCATGAACCGCTGTGGTTGCGTTACCAGGCCAATCGCGAGTTGTCCAAGCAGACGCCTTATGTCGCTGCGGCCGAGCATTTCGCCCGGCGTGCCTTGCAGAATATTGCGCTGTCGTACCTGATGCTCAGCGGCAAGCCTGAGGTGTTGACGGCCACCCTCGAACAGTTTGACACCAGCGACAACATGACCGAACGCCTGACCGCGCTGGCGGTGCTGGTCAATTCGCCGTTCGAAGCGGAGAAGGCCCAGGCATTGGCGGTGTTTGCCGAGAACTTCAAGGACAACCCGTTGGTCATGGACCAGTGGTTCAGCGTGCAGGCGGGCAGCACATTGCCGGGCGGGCTGGAGCGGGTCAAGGCGTTGATGGAGCACCCGGCGTTCACTCTCAAGAACCCGAACAAGGTGCGTGCGCTGATCGGCGCGTTTGCCGGGCAGAACCTGATCAACTTCCACGCCGCCGACGGTTCGGGCTACCGCTTCCTGGCTGACCTGGTGATCGAGTTGAATGGCTTCAACCCGCAGATCGCTTCGCGCCAGCTGGCGCCGCTGACCCGCTGGCGTAAATACGACAGCGCGCGCCAGGCGTTGATGAAGGCGGAGCTGGAGCGCATTCGTGGCTCGGGTGAGCTGTCGAGCGATGTGTTCGAGGTGGTGAGCAAGAGCCTTGCTTAAGTAAACCACTGCGGTAAAAAAAACGGCCTGTTCAGGCCGTTTTTTTTGCCTTTGAGCTTCGGTCGGGGAGCTTTTTTGCTGCTGACGTTTTCTGACAGGAGGCTCTGCTAAGCTGCGGCACTTTTCCTTGTTCGGTGGGATCAACGTGTCACGTACCACTCGTTTACTGACGTTGTTGCAGGCCCTGCGGGGCAAGAAACGCCCGGTGACCGCCGCCGTGCTGGCGGCGCAGTTGGAGGTGTCCGAGCGCACGCTGTACCGCGACATTGCCGAGTTGACCGCCCTGGGCGCGCCGATTTTCGGCGAGGCCGGGGTAGGCTATGTGCTGCGCAGCGGGCTGTTTCTGCCGCCGTTGATGCTCAACGCCGAGGAAACCGAAGCCGTGGTGCTGGGCTTGCGTTATGTGGATCAGCGGGGGGATGACGTGTTGAGCCGGGCGGCTGCCAACGCGCTGGCCAAGATTGCCGATGTACTCGACCCTGCGGCGCAGGAAGCCTTGCGCAACCCAACGCTATTACCCGGCCCGCCAGGGTTCGGCTACCCGGAAAACCGCGTGCCCCTCAATGTGTTCCGCGAGGCCATTCGTAATCAGTCCAAGCTGCATATCGACTACGCCGATGCCAGCCAGACCCAGAGTCAACGCCTGATCTGGCCGCTGGCGCTGGGTTTTCTGAATGAGGTGCGGGTGATTGTGGCCTGGTGTGAGTTGCGCGGTGCCTACCGCACCTTTCGCACCGACCGTGTGGCAAGTGCGCAAGCCCAGGGTGAACGTTATCCGGGGCGGCGCAGTGACTGGTTGCGGGGCTGGCGTAACCTGATGGAACAGAATGAAACCGGGCGGTTTACTCCTGACAAAAACTGACACACCCCTGGCTTAGCATGGTGCTACAACCACCTGAAAAGGAGCTTTGCCATGTCCCAGCCTGAATTGGCCCCCGCCATCGTCGCCTATATCGCGGCGACCAATGCCCGCGACACCTCGGTCATTGCCCATTGTTTTGCTGACGATGCCAATGTGTTCGATGAAGGCCAGCACCAGGTGGGCACCGCCGCCATTGCACGCTGGATGGAAGACACCGGGCGCCGTTACCAGCCGCGGGTTGAAGTGCTCAATGTGCAGCACCGAACCGGCAAGGTGCTGGTCAGCAATGTGGTCTCCGGCAACTTTCCCGGCAGCCCGCTGGAGTTGCGCTACACCTTTCGCCTGAACGCGCAGGGCAAGATTTCACGGTTGGACATCTCCCTGTAGGTCATAATCGCGGGCATGACTTTCGACTCGCCCCTCGCTGCTTACCAACACGCCATCGCCCAGCAGGGCTTCGTTGCCGACGACGCCCAGCGCCGGGCGGTGGATGCCCTGCAAGCCTGTCATTCAGCCTTGCATCAAGGCCGTTCGCCCGTGACGGGTGTTTACCTGTGGGGGCCGGTGGGCCGTGGCAAGACCTGGTTGATGGATCAGTTCTACCAAAGCCTGCGGGTGCCCGCACGGCGTCAGCATTTTCATCACTTCATGGGGTGGGTGCATCAGCGTCTGTTCCAGCTCACCGGCACCCATGACCCGTTGCAGGCGCTGGCCCGGGAGCTGAGCCGGGACGTACGCGTGCTGTGTTTCGACGAATTGTTTGTCAATGACATCGGTGACGCGATCATCCTCGGCCGGCTGTTCCAGGTCATGTTCGAGGAAGGTGTGGTGATGGTCTGCACCTCCAATCAACCGCCGGCCCAGCTGTATGCCGATGGTTTCAATCGGGAGCGCTTCCTGCCGGGCATTGCGGCGATTGAGCAGCATATGCAAGTGGTGGCGGTAGACGGTGGTGAGGACCATCGCTTGCATCCCGGTATTGGCCTGCAGCGCTATTGGGTGAACCAGCCCGAGGCGCTGGCGAACGTGTTCGCACAATTGGCCGAAGGGCAAGCGGTGAGTCGTGGCCCGGTCACCGTTGGCCACCGCTCCATTGTTTCCGTGCAGGCCTGTGAAACCGTGCTTTGGTGCCGTTATGCCGACCTGTGCGAACAACCTCTGGCGGCGATGGATTTCATGCTGCTGTGCGATCGTTTCAAGGTGATCCTGCTGGGCGAGGTGCCCAACCTGAGTGCGCAAAAGCGTCCGGGCCGGATCGCCCGCGGCACCGAGGACGGGGCCGAGCGGGTGGTGGCCGGTGATCGCGAACTGCCGCAGCTGTCGGTGCACGACGACAGTGTGCGTCGGTTCATCGCCCTGGTGGACGAGTGCTACGACCGCAAGGTGCCGTTGTTTATCGAGGCCCAGGTGCCGCTGGAGCGCCTGTATACCGACGGCTACCTGGAGTTTCCTTTCCGTCGCACCCTGAGTCGGTTGCAAGAAATGCAGCTGCAGCGTTTCGGCTGAGGCCTGTACGAAAAAAAGCTCGTAATTGACAATTTGCGCTTTTTTCAGCGCCATAGCTTTCGCGTTTTCTTGCGCACATTTGTAGTTAATCTCCTTCATCTGGTGCTGACTACACGCTTACAATCGTGCCCCTCAAAGGGAACAGGTTCCCTTGTAGTCGTGATCGAGGACGGAAATGGACACCCCAGATATCCTGGTGCTGCAAGCCAGCTACACCAATCCCGTACATGCCCAAGCCATTGGCCGCGTGCTTAACCATTACGCTGAAGACCCGATGGGCGGCGGCCATAGCCTGTCCGCCGATCTGCTCGAGCAACTGCCGGCCGAGTTGGCCAAGCGCGCCCATGCCTTCAGTGTGCTGGCGTTTGTCGGCGGTGAGCCGGCGGGTCTGGTGAATTGCTTTGAAGGGTTTTCCACCTTTGCCTGCCGACCCTTGGTCAACGTTCACGACGTGGTGGTGATGCATGCGTTTCGCGGCTTGGGGCTGAGCCAGAAAATGCTGCTGAAGGTCGAGGAGATTGCCCGTCAGCGTGGTTGCTGCAAGATCACCCTGGAAGTGCTTGAGGGCAATGCCGTCGCCCAGTCGGCGTATCGCAAGTTTGGTTTTGATGATTCGAAGTTTGATCCCGCCCATGGACGCATGTTGTTCTGGAACAAGCCGCTTTAATAAATAGCGGGCGAAAAAAAGGGCGCCATTAAAGGGCGCCCAATAAACCTCTGCCAATGGAGCGGAATGGCCCAGGGTATTGCGGATTAACTAAAGATTAAATTAACTCTTGGGTTGTTCCTCTTCGGTAGTGTTGGTCTTCGGTGTCTTGCCGTCGGCGAGCGCTGTTTGTTCAGCCGTGCCGTGAAGCTTCTGCTGCATGAAGGTAAAGTTGTTGTAGAACTCCTTCGAGCGCTCCGCGCCACCTTCTGCAAACGCGGCGGCGGAGCTCAGGGTCATCAGGCTGGCAAGCATCAAAGTCGAGAGTTTCATCGGGGTATTCTCATTAAGTGTGATCGGTTATCTGCTCTGTCCTTGATCAGATTCATGGGGGCGATTCTGGTGCGATCTTATTAAGTGGGAATTAACGCGAGAAACATCCGAAGTTAACGATTTTGTTAACTTCGGGTAGACGCCTTTAAAGCTTCCAGTCCACGGCCAGCGTAATGGCGCGTGGGTCGCCCCAATACACGCCGTTATAAAAGCCGACGCGCTCGTAATACTTTTTATCAAATAGATTATTGACGTTAAGCGACGCTGAGACGTGCTCGTCGAATTGATAGCGGGACATCAGGTTGACCACGGTATACGCCTGTTGCGTGATCTTCGCCCGTTCGGTCACCCGCGTGTTGCCGACGCGGGCCCCTGTGGGTCGATCGCTCCAATCGTAAATGTCGCTCTGCCAGTTCACCGCGCCGCCGACGGTGAGGTTGCGCCACGCACCCGGCAACCGGAAGGCGCTGGACACCTTCAGCAGGTTCAGCGGCTGCCCGGTGTTGTTGCGTTTACCCGAACCGTTCACCGAATGGGTGTAGGTGTAGCCGGCCGTCAGGTTCCAATCGGGCATGATTTCCCCGGCAGCTTCCAATTCGAAACCGTTGACCTTGTTACCTTTGCCGCCGGACTTGTAGTACTCCTCGCCGGTGGTCGGGTTCGGCGCTACCGAGTCGTCCCGCTCTGCGACGTTGTCCTGGGTGCTCCAGAAATACGCCGCCGCCAGGTTCAAGCGCTCGTCCAGCAGGCTCCCCTTGAGGCCGACCTCATAGTTGCTGCCCACCACGGGCTCAAGGTACTTCTTGCTGGCATCCTTGAGGCTTTGTGGCTTGAAGATGTCGGTGTAGCTCGCGTAGACGGTGTACTCCGGCGTCAGGTCGTAGAGCAGGCCGGCGTAGGGCGTCCACATATCATTGTGGGTCTGGCTGGTTTTGCCGGCGGCGGTAAGCTGGTCGTTGGCATCGTATTGGGGCGCCGCGCTTTTCAGCTCCCAACTGCCATAGCGGCTGCCCAGCACCGCGTGCAAGCGGTCGGTGAGGCTCAGTCGCGTGGCCAGGTAGCCGGCCTTTTGTTGCTTGCTGCTGTGTTCGCCCTTGAGGTCGGTGACGGTGTCGCCGAACTTGGCGATCCCGCCCATGTATTTCCAATCGTCGATGGTGTAGTAGCCGGCAGGTATGTTGCTGCGCATCACGGGGGAGACGTCCCGCTGCGTGGCCTCGCCGTAGCCCATCATCAGTGCATGTTCGCGGCCCAGCAACGCATAGCTGCCGGCGAGGTTGAGGTCGACCGCTTCCATCCTGGAGGTGCCACGCATATGGCTCGCCCAGGCAGTCATGCCGCTGCGATCATCGTTGGGGAAGCCCGCGCCGCCGTAGTACACCTTGCCATCCGTGTCGCTCTGGCGATGGGTGTAGGCGGCCTTCACGTGCCAGTCGCCGCCGAGCCGATGGTCGAGGGTCGCGAAGGTGGTCTTGTCCGTCAGCGGCCAGGAACTCCAGTGCGCCGCCATATTGGTGGAGCGCGACAACCCGGCCTTGCCGCCCTGGCTGTTCCAGTACGGCACGGTGCCCCAGGAGGTGCCTTGGACCTGCTTGTCCTGGTAATCGAAACCTACAGCCAGCACGGTGTCGTCTGAAAGATCGCCTTCCAGAATGCCGTAGCCGACCGCCCGCTGCAGGCCGTAGTTGTCGCGGAACGATTGGCTGTCACGGTAAGCCAGCACCGTGCGCCCGCGCAGCTTGCCGTCGAATGCCAATGGGCCGCCCACGTCCACGTAGCTGTAGTAATTGTCATGGCTGCCGGCACTGACGCCGGTTTTCGCCTGCCATTGGGCCGTCGGGCGCTTGCGCACCATATTGATCGTGGCCGAGGGATCGCCGGCGCCGGTGGTCAAGCCCGTGGCGCCGCGTACCACCTCGATGTGGTCATAGATGATGGTATCGGCGTCGGACTTCATGTAGCCGAAGGTATTGAGCATCCCGTCAATCTGGAAATTGGTGATGCCGTAGCCACGGGAGGAATAGGACACACGGTCGGAATCGTTATGCTGGACGTTGATCCCGGTGGTCTGGCGCAGCACGTCGGTCAATGTATTGAGATTGAAATCATCCATCTGCTGGCGAGTGATCACCGAGATCGATTGTGGGGTTTCCTTGACCGACAGGTTCAGGCGGGTGGCGGTGCTCATCGAGCCCGTGGTGTAGGCCCCGGTATGTTCGGTGGTGGCACCCAGGCCTTCGGCGGAGATGTTGGTCGCGCCGAGTTCGAGCGGCGTGTGTTCGGGGTCGGTTTCAGCCAGCAGGTGCGGGCTCAACGCGGCGCTGCACAGGCCGAGTGTGAGGGTCATGGAGCGGGTAAAAGGCGCGAACATCGCGGAAGACTCCTTGTCGTCTTTGCGGCCACCCCGGAACGGGAAGGCCTTGGCTCAAAGACGAAAGGAGCGAGGGAACTTTAGGTTTAAACGAGAATGATTGTTATCTTTCTGTTACAAACCTTATTTTTCCTGAAGGACCACATCGGCCGGATTAACCTTTTTTGGTTTGATCAAGCTGAAGTCAATCAAGGCCTTTTGCGGGCGCAGGTAGGGGTTGCCGATCATCAGCGGGCGCGGCGTGAAGTTGTCGCTCACGACGCTTTTGCTGCGGTCCAGCTCATTGAAACTGAGCCCCGCCAGGTCGGCCCAGGTGTGGATCAATTGCGAGCTGCTGTATGGGCGTTGCAAGTCGCCGGCAAATTTCCAGTCGTGGGTTTCACGCCACTTCGGCGAGGCATAGGCCATGAACGGAATGGTGTACATCGGCGCCGTCGGCTTGCCTTCGTTGCGCCCCAGGGTGGCGTGGCCGGTGGAATCGAATACGTCTTCGCCGTGGTCCGACAGGTACAGCAGGAAGCCGTTGGGATCGGTCTTGGCGTAGTCCTTGATCAGGCTCGACACCACGAAATCGTTGTACAGCACCGCATTGTCATAGCTGTTGTAGAGGGGCAGCTGATCGTCGCTGATACCGGCAGGCACGCCCTGGCGATCGGTGAATTTATCGAAGGTCGGCGGGTAGCGGTACTGGTAGCTCATGTGGGTGCCGAGCAGGTGCACCACGATGAACTTGCGCTCGGCCGGATCGGCCAGGGCCTTGGAGAACGGCTCCAGCACATCGCCGTCGTATTGGCGCGCGTTCTGGTTGCGGTTGTTGTTCAGGTATACCTGCGCGTCGGCCTGTTCGGAAAAGGTCGTGAGCATGGTGTTGCGCTTGGTCATGGTCTGCTGGTTGGTGATCCAGTAGGTCTTGTACCCGGCCTGTTTCATCACGCTGACAATCGATGGTGTCTTGAGGTAGAGATCGGGGTTCTCCTCGTCGGCGAACGTCAGTACCTGTTGCAGGGCTTCGATGGTGTAGGGGCGCGGGGTGATGACATTGTCGAACACCGCCAGTTGGTCGCGCAGCTTGTCCAGCTCCGGCGTGGTGTTGCGCGGGTAGCCATAGAGGCTCATGCGCTGACGGTTGGTCGACTCACCGATCACCAGCACCAGGGTCGAAGGCTGGCCGGCCATGGTGTCCTTGAGGTTGGTCAAGGGTGGGATCTGATTGGCGCTGTCGAGCATGCCTTGCATGTTGTCCAGCTGCTCGGTGTAGCGGCGGTAGGCAACGATCATCTGCCATGGCACGGCCGGTTCGATGCGCGATTCGAAGCGGTCGATGGCGTCGTCCAGGGTATCGCTGCGGGCGATCTGCTTGACCAGCGGGTAGCCGATGATGGCCACCAGGATCGTTGTTGCCGCCAGCAAGGCCTGGCCGCGCGGCAAATACACCGGGCGTACCCGGGTCCACAGGAAAATAGCCACGGCGGTGTGGGCAATGAACGCCAGCACGATCCACCAGGCGAAGTATTGGGTGGCGTACTCGCCGGCTTCAGAGATGTTCGACTCGAACATGATGAAGATGACGCTTTGGGAAAATTCCTGCTGGTAGATGAAGAAGTAACCCAGGCTGGCCATGGAACACGCCCACAGCACCACGCCGATCAGGGCGGCGAGCAAGCGCGTACGACGGGGGAATACCAGCAGCGGCGCGAGCCATATCGCGCTCATGAAGAAGGCTTGGCGAAAACCACTGAAGCCGGAAGTGCCGCTGAGTTGGATCAGCAGTTGGGTAATGCCGGAGAAGTACCAGAAAAACACGAATAGCCAGCCAAGACCGGCCCAATCAAAGCCTTTCGCAGACTTAGTGCTGCGTTCGAACATCGCCATCCAGCGCTCCAACCCGGTAATTTGTCAGTCGACGCGCAGTGCTGCACGCAACATGGGCCACCTTTGCATGGGATGGCCCTTGGGGGCGGGAGTATCGGGAGGGGCGTGTGAAAACTTTGTGAGTTTTTTGTAGCCTTTGCCTTACAAACCGATGACAGGCTCAGCAGAGCGCAGGCTGTGCGCCGGAAGGCTGGTCCAGTTGGGCTTGAACGATATGAGCACGCAGGCGCATGACCTCCTGCTGCAACTGATCGCGTTCGTCTTTCAACTGGCGCAACTCATCACGACGGAGCGTGACGTAGAGGGTCTGTGGAGGACGGGTCATCATCTGTGCTGTGCTCATTGCTTACCTCGCAAATAGCCGGTATGTCGCGGTGTGCCAGAACGCTTGAGTCGAGGTTCTCGGCAACAGTCAGAGCAATTCTGAATTCTTTTTCACGGCAAGGGAACTTTTTTATTTTTGGTGGTCGTGTGACTTTCGCTGCGGTGATGGTGAAATGATGGCAAATTTTTTGTCATGAAACTACCTGGATCGGCCTCTGACTAACCCTCATTAGCCTCATTGCGCTATAAACTATGTCACACATTTATTTAGTAGTTGGGAGCATCAGCACATGCAACTGGGGATTATCGGACTAGGCCGCATGGGCGGGAATATTGCGCGGCGCCTGATGCTCAATGGGCATGCCACCGTTGTTTACGACCGTAACGAAGCATTTGTCAAAGGTTTGAGCGAAGAGGGCGCCACCGGGGTTGCCGACCTGAAGGCCCTGGTGGCCGGGCTGCAGAAACCGCGGGCTGTCTGGGTGATGTTGCCGGCAGGCGATCCCACCGAAAACACCATCAATGAACTCAGTGAGCTGCTGGAAGACGGTGACGTGATCATCGACGGCGGCAACACCAACTATAAGGATGACGTGCGTCGCGGCAAGGCCCTGGCGCAAAAGGGCCTGCACTATGTCGACGTCGGTACCTCCGGCGGCGTCTGGGGCCTGGAGCGTGGCTACTGCATGATGATCGGCGGCGACACAGAGACCGTGCAGCGCCTCGACCCGATCTTCGCCAGCCTGGCACCGGGCCTGGGTAACATCCCGCGCACCAAGGACCGTTCCGCTTCGGCGGACAAGCGTGCCGAGCAGGGCTACATCCACGCCGGCCCGGCGGGCTCCGGGCATTTCGTCAAGATGATCCACAACGGCATCGAGTACGGGATGATGCAGGCGTTTGCCGAAGGTTTTGACATCCTCAAGACCAAGAACTCGGAAAACCTGCCCGAAGACCAGCGCTTCGACCTCAACGTTGCCGATATCGCCGAAGTCTGGCGCCGTGGCAGCGTGGTCTCGTCCTGGCTGCTCGACCTGACCGCCGACGCCCTGGCCACCGACCCTAAGCTGGACGGTTACTCCGGCTCCGTGGCCGACAGTGGCGAAGGCCGCTGGACCATTGAAGCCGCCATGGAACAAGCCGTGCCGGTGCCGGTACTGTCCACTTCGTTGTTTGCGCGGTTCCGCTCGCGCCAGCAGAGCACCTACGGTGACAAGATGCTGTCTGCCATGCGCTTTGGCTTTGGCGGCCACGTGGAGACTGCCAAAAAATGACCGCCAACGGCAAAAAACTCAAGGCCGAACCTGCTCCACCCACCACCCTGTTTCTGTTTGGCGCCCATGGCGACCTGGTCAAGCGTCTGCTCATGCCGGCGCTGTACAACCTCAGTCGTGATGGCTTGCTGGGCGATGGCTTGCGCATTGTTGGCGTTGATCACAACGCCATCAGCGATGCCGACTTCGCCAAGAAGCTCGAGGACTTTATCCGCACCGAGGCCGCGAGCAAGGTCAAGGGCAATGCGGATAACGCCCTCGATCCGGCGTTGTGGGCGCAACTGGCCAAAGGCATCAGCTACGTCGAGGGCGACTTCCTCGACGACAGCACTTACGCCGACATCGGCAAGAAGATCGCTGACAGCGGCACCGGCAACGCGGTGTTCTACCTGGCCACCGCACCGCGCTTCTTCAGTGACGTGGTGCAGCGCCTGGGCAGTGCCGGCCTGCTGACGGAAACGGATGACAGTTTCCGTCGCGTGGTGATCGAAAAGCCCTTCGGCTCCGACCTGGCCACCGCCGAAGCGTTGAACGCCAGCCTGCTCAAGGTGATGAGCGAGAAGCAGATCTATCGCATCGACCATTACCTGGGTAAGGAAACGGTGCAGAACATCCTCATCAGCCGTTTCTCCAACGTGCTGTTCGAAGCGTTCTGGAACAACCATTACATCGACCACGTGCAAATCACCGCCGCCGAAACCGTCGGCGTGGAGACACGGGGCAATTTCTTCGAAAAAACCGGCACCCTGCGCGACATGGTGCCTAACCACCTGTTCCAGTTGCTGGCGATGGTGGCCATGGAACCCCCGGCCGCCTTTGGTGCCGATGCGGTGCGCGGTGAAAAGGCCAAGGTGATCGGCGCGGTACGCCCGTGGTCCCTGGAAGACGCGCGAGCGAACTCGGTGCGCGGGCAATACACCGCCGGCGAAATCGCCGGCAAGCAACTGCCCGGCTACCGTGAAGAAGCCAACGTCGCTGCCGACAGCAGTACCGAGACTTTCGTCGCCCTCAAGGTGATGATCGACAACTGGCGCTGGGTCGGCGTGCCGTTCTACCTGCGCACCGGCAAGCGCATGAGCGTGCGCGACACCGAGATCGTGATCTGCTTCAAGCCGGCGCCCTATGCGCAGTTCCGTGACACCGAGGTCGATGAGCTCAAGCCCACTTACCTGAAGATCCAGATCCAGCCCAATGAAGGCATGTGGTTCGACCTGCTGGCGAAAAAGCCCGGGCCGACCCTCGATATGGCGAACATCCAGTTAGGCTTTGCCTACAAGGACTTCTTCGAGACGCAGCCGTCGACCGGGTACGAAACCCTGATCTACGACTGCATGACCGGCGACCAGACCTTGTTCCAGCGCGCCGACAACATCGAGAACGGCTGGCGTGCGGTGCAACCGTTCCTCGATGCGTGGAAGGAAGACGACGGGATCCAGACCTATAAGGCCGGTGAAGACGGGCCGGCGGCGGCTGATGTGTTGCTGGCGCGTGATGGCCGCACCTGGCACTCGCTCGGATGAGTGATGCAGCGATTCATCCCATCCGTTTTATCCTCAGCGACGTGGATGGCACGTTGCTGCATCCGGATCACAGTCTCAGCCAACGCACCGCCGATGCGGTGATCGCCCTGCGTGAGGCCGGGGTGTTTTTCAGCCTGGCCAGCGGGCGACCGCCCAAGGCCATGCTGCATCTGATCGAGACATTCGGGATCGATGTGCCGGTGGCGGGCTTCAACGGCGGCACCTTGATCAACCCGGATGGCAGCATCCTGGTTGCCCACCACCTGCCGGCAGAGGCAGCGCTGGTGACCTTGGCGCTGTTCTCGGCTGAGCCGGATGTGGAAGTGTGGGTGTTTGCCGACGGTGACTGGCTGCGCCGCGGCCCGCCAGGGCCGGTGGAACCGCGCGAAACCCATGGCCTTGGGTATGGGCCGGTGGTGGTGGAGAGTTTCGAGCCCTACCTGGATCGTGTCGACAAGATCGTCGCTGCGAGCAACAACACCCAATTGCTGGTGGCGTTGGAAGCGCAATTGCAGCCCACGGTACAGGGCTTGGCCCAGGTGTCGCGTTCGCAGCCGATTTATCTGGATGTGACGGCCATGTTGGCCAACAAGGGCGAGGCGTTGAAGACCCTGGCGGCGCACCTTGGGGTGCCGCTGGAACAGGCGGCGGCCATTGGTGATGGAGGGAATGATCCGGCGATGTTTCAGGTGGCGGGGTTGTCGATTGCCATGGGGCAGGCGGAAGAAGCCGTCAAGCGCCAGGCCAGTGTCGTTACCGGCAGCAATGTCGAGGACGGCGCTGCCGAAGCAATCGAGCGGTTTATTCTCGCAGCGCGATAAGCGTCCTAAGTTGCTTGCGCAACTTCCGATCACTGTTTGGCAGTGACCGGAAGTTAGTGCCGCGACTTACTTAGGCATGGCCCAGGACTGCAACTGGTAGCCATCTTTGTCGAGTTCGGCGCGGGCCTGCAACAGCAAGTCTTCCAATTGCGCCGGGTCGCTATAGGTGTTCGACGACAGTTGTTTGCTGCCGATACGGTTGTTGGTGCGGTCGATGACGCTCAGGCTCAGGGCGCCATTGCCATCGTGCCAGGCTACGCACTGAAAGGGCTGGAAAGCACGGTCTGCGATCAAAAGAGCTTCGTTGATGCGGAGCGGGGCGTTCATGTGGGTCTCTCTCTAAATGCCCATTCAAGTGAGTACCGGCGGTTGGGCTGACCGTGCGGCGGGTTACTTGTACTGATGCGCGATGACGGGGTACGGGTCACATGTTAGAGCAACAAATTTCAACTTTTCCTGATTGACGTCATGTAAGCGACTGTTTTGAAAGCTGAATGAGCGTGTTGGCGCTGCGCAACTTTTTCGCTCCATACATTGCTTGGTGGCTTTTTGCTCGCACTTATAGCGAAATGGTACAAGGCCCGCGTCAAGATCTTGCTAGTGTTAGCCTTGGTCGTCACAACACATTGTTTCTAAATAACTTTAACAATTTTGACGCCAAGGAATAGTCATGGTTGTTACACCCGTGCAGCGCCGCTTACTCGTGGTAGACCCCTGTGACGACTGCCATGGCTTATTGCCCGGTTTGCGCACGGCGGGCTGGGAGGTAGACAGCTGTGCCTTGGAGGCGGTAGGTGACCGATCCTGTGACGTCGGTTTGCTGCGGCTACAGCCCTACCATCTGGAGCGTCCGGAAGCGGTCAAGGAGCTGATTGGCCGCAGCGGCACCGAATGGATTGCCGTGCTCAGCCAGGATGTACTGCGTTTGCAAAATGTCGGTGATTTTGTCTGCGAGTGGTTTTTCGACTTTCATACCTTGCCTTTCGACGTGTCTCGGGTCCAGGTCACTCTGGGCCGCGCGTTCGGTATGGCGCGCCTGCGCGGCAAGGGGCACACCCCGGTCGATGAGCCCGAGCATGAGTTGCTCGGCGACAGCCGACCGATTCGCGAATTGCGCAAATTGTTGTCCAAGCTGGCGCCCACCGAGTCCCCAGTGTTGATCCGTGGCGACAGCGGCACGGGTAAGGAGCTGGTGGCCAAGACCCTGCACCGCCAATCCCAGCGCCATGCCAAGCCGTTTGTCGCGATCAACTGCGGAGCGATTCCCGAACACCTGATCCAATCCGAACTGTTCGGCCATGAGAAGGGCGCGTTTACTGGCGCCCACCAGCGCAAGATCGGGCGCATCGAAGCGGCCCATGGCGGCACCCTGTTCCTTGATGAAATCGGCGATTTACCCATGGAACTGCAAGCCAACCTGCTGCGGTTTCTCCAGGAAAAGCAGGTCGAGCGGGTCGGCGGCAGCCAGCCGATTCCGGTGGACGTGCGGGTGTTGGCGGCCACTCACGTCGACCTTGAAGCTGCCGTCGCCAAGGGCGCTTTTCGTGAAGACTTGTATTACCGGCTCAATGTGCTGCAGGTGGTCACTGCGCCCTTGCGCGAGCGCCATGGCGATGTGGCGATGCTGGCCAATCACTTTTCACGCTTCTACAGCCAGGAAACCGGCCGCCGCCCCCGCAGCTTCAGCGACGACGCCTTGGTGGCCATGGGGCAACACCCCTGGCCGGGCAATGTGCGTGAACTGGCCAACCGCGTGCGCCGCGGCCTGGTGCTTGCCGAGGGGCGCCAGATCGAAGCCGCCGACCTGGGCTTGGTGGGCGAGCAGGCAATTTCGCCACCCATGGCTACACTGGAAGACTACAAGCACCGTGCTGAGCGACAGGCACTGTGCGATGTGCTCAACCGGCACAGCGACAACCTGAGTGTCGCGGCGCGTGTGCTGGGGATTTCCCGGCCGACGTTCTACCGGTTGCTGCACAAACACCAGATCCGCTAGGGCGGGTAAACCGAAAAGCCCCGCAACGACCCTTATCGTTGCGGGGCTTTTCCTTGTGGATGTGGCGTTAAGTCAATCAGAAGTAATACGGGAATTTCAGGCTGAACGTAAAGTCCGGCGCATCATCCGTCATGCCGATTGCCAGGTTCGGCACGATCGTCAGGTTATCCGACGCGGCAATGGTCATGCCCACGTTGAAATAACCGGCGTTGGCATCGCTGGAGACCACCGATTGCCAGTCGCCACCGTTGGGCTTGAGCCTGCTCTTGCGCTGTACCAGGTCGGACACCGAGAACGACATACTCATCTTCTCGTTGAGAGCGAAGGCCACGCCGACGCCGAACTGGAAGCTGTCGCCCAGGCTGACCTTGCCGCCGACCTTCTGGTTGACGTCACTGCTGATGTCGTCAAACGATTCTTCGAAGTTATGGGTGTAGGACAGCGAGCCAAACAACACGGCTGGGTCGAAGGTCTTGACCAGGGAAATGCCCGGTGTGACCGACCACACGCCATTGCCCGTTGGCAGGCTTTCCGGCACGTACAGGTTGTCGTTGCCGGGTGTATTGATCAGCTTGATACCAAACGGCTCTTTACCCGTAGGCGCCTTGACCCGCACCGACACCACCGCATCCGGCAGGGTAGGGGTTTCGTCGAGGAACTTGTAGGCCACGCCGAAGTTGACGTCGCCAATGGTCGGGTCGCGGGTGACCGACTGTTCCGACGTCGCGGTGCCGTTGTTGCCGGCACCGGCAGACTGGTAAGTCGACTCGCGGTACACCACCGGCACGTTCACGTCGAACTGCCAACGGTTATCGAGGTTGTAGCGCCCGGTCAGGTCCAGGGTCCAGTTATCGGACTTGATCCGGTCCAGGTTGATATTGCCGAGGAAAATCGAGTCCAGCGCCAGGAACCCGTTGAGGGTCAACTGACGGGCGTCGTAGCGGGCATAGGTCACGCCGGTTTCGAAGCTGAACTTGCCGTTGCCGAAAAAGCCGCTGGCTTCGTTATAGAGGTTACTAACGCTTTGCGCCGGGGCAGAGTCGTCCTTGAGGGACTGGCCGTAGGAACTGCCGCCACCCCCTCCTGCGCCACCGGATGCTGCCGCCGCACCCGTGCCCGCGACGGTGGTGCCGTTGGCTTTTTGAAAGTCTGCCGGGGACTTGGCCAGACGTTTGGGGGCCGGGGTGGCCGGTTGATCTTCGACCTGACGCACGCGCTGCTCCAACACGGCCAGCGCTTTTTGCTGCACTTCGTACCGCTGCTTGAGTTCCAGGAGTTCCTGTTTGAGGGTTTCGATGTCGCTATCTGGCGCTGCATACAGAACGGATGCGGGCAAGAGCGTACTTAAACAAATCACAGCACGGAGCGATAACGATCGATGCATGAAATAAGCCGTCCTTTTCTAATGCGTAAGTGTCGACGGTCAGCGTAGTTCAATAACCAAGAGTGCGTAGGGCCTTGAGTTGATCCAGATTGCAGTTCAACGCACCGTTATTCAAACCGTTATTGTTCATCACGACGTTGAGCTGGGTCATGTTATTGACGAAGTTAGTGTTGCCGGTCAGAACCGTGCCTTGCAGCACATTCCCCCCACCGATCTGCTGCAGGCTGTTGCCTTGGTTGTGGTTGGCCTGGATCGCCATCTGCAAGCCGCCGTTGTTGGCCGACACGCTCACGCGGCCTGCTGCGCTGTCACCGGTCACCGTACCGCCGGCGACCAGCGCTTGCCCCGATTGCACGATGTTGGAGGGCGCAAAGCCGTTCTCGACGGTGATGCCCACATTGTTGTAGGCAGTGTTGCCGTCGCCGGCGGTGCGCACGCTTTGTGTCACCCCCTGGCCGCTGCCCAGGCCGGCGCCGCCGGTTACCGTACCGGTGCCGGTGTTCGGGTTCGTGCCGTTGCCGGTCGAGCCAGTGGTTTGTACGTAGAACTGCGGGGTAATGGTCGACGAGTCGATCTGCATGCTGGCCTTGCCGGTGATGCTGTCACCCACGGCATTGGTCCAGGTGCTGCTCATGACAATGCCGAAGCTGATAATTCGCCCCGGCATCACGTAACGGCCGCGCAGGTCGGCCATTTCCGAATCCTTGAGTTCGATGGGTTTGAACCCCGACGAAGCATAAGCGGGCATTGAGGCTGCGAGACACATGACCGTCAGCCAACGGGAAGTGTTCATCTTCTGCTCCTGGAGCGTCCTGCCCCCTTATTGCGCTTCTTAGAAGAAGTCGCTCTGGATAAAACCGAAATCCATCAGCTCGGCATCGCCTACGGGCCTGAACTCATTCAACTTGTTCTTGGCGGTCAGCGGCGTGGGCGGGTCGAGCAAGGCATTGGCCTTGTCGTAACCTTCACCCAGTACGGCGAAGACGATGCCATTCCAGCCCTTGAGGAAGTCGTCACGCGAATAGCGCTTGTGGCCCAGTACCGGGTCGCCGATATAGACCCAGTCCTTGTCGGCGCGCTGCATCACCACGAAGTGCTTGTAGCCACGAATTTCCAGCAGCACCACCACAGGGATCTTCACGGTCACCAGGGTTTCTGGTCCGATCTTGTAGCCCCGGGCACGCATGCCGATGCTTTCGAGGTAGCGCTTCATGTCCAGCATGGAAAACCCCTGGGTACGTACCAGGTCCTGGTCTGCATTGACCAGCATGCCTTTGATGACGTGAGCTTCGTCTACGTCCAGCCAATAACCCTGGCGCAGAATGGTGGCGAGTGCCGCAGCACCGCAGCTGAAATCGGTTTTCTGTTCCACCAGGTTGGCGAACCGGCGTTCACGAATACTCTCGACCTTCTTGTAGATCACTGCACCGCCAGGCATGGCGGAGATCGCCATGGTGCCTGCCCATGTGGGGCCGGTGAGCAGCATCAGGAGGGTGAGGGTCGCGAGGCGCATGATCGTGTGACCTGCTGGACACTGGAATAAAAAAGGGCCTTGTTGCCAAGGCCCCGTTGGATCAGAAGCGCACGCCGCTGGCGCAGACGGTGCAACCTTGACCGATCGACAGGCTGTTGCTGCCTTGGTTGCCCGAGCCGGATTGCAGGTTCACACCCACGTTGCCGGAGTTGCGGTTAACCGAGTTGTCGAGGCTGGAGTTGTTGGACACGTATTGGGCTTTGCTGCCATGGCCATAGCCGTAGCTGGTAGCGGCAGTGTTCAGGTAGCTGTTGGCGAGCGAGTTTTGCTCGGTGTTGGCGGCCGCAGCGATGTTTTTGCCATCAGCGGTGGTGATTGCCAGGTTGTTTTTACCTTGGTTGCCTTGACCGGCCTGGCCGTTGTAGCCCAGGTTGCCGGAGTTACCGTTAAGGGCGTTATCCGCAGAAGCGTTGTTCTGGGTGCCTTTGTTGACGAAGTTGTTCATCGCGCTGTTTTGATTGACATCGACGACCGCGAAGACGGTTGCAAAGTCACCTTTGGCACTGGAGATGGCGCCGGAGTTGTCTGCCTGGTTACCGCTGCCCGACTGAACGTTAACACCGGTGTTACCGCTGTTGCCGTTTACCGAGTTATCGGCAGAGGCATTGTTTTCGGTTTTGGTGTCGTCGAACTTGTTGCCGACGCTGTTTTGTACATCGGTCACGACCGAGGCAACCACGCCGGTGGGTTGAGGCGCAGGGTGCCAGCCACCACCATTTGCTTGAGCAGCAGCAGCCATGAGTGCAGCCAGAGCGAAAACCAGTGGTTTCAGAGCCATTTGAGGTTTCATGGTGTTTCTCCTTGCTTCTAATTAGTTGGTTAAGTGTTGGTACGGTCTAACGAGTGCTACCAAGCGTTTACTTGATAGTGATGCCCAGGGTGTTAGCCACTCGGTTCCCCACCCCGGCACTCTGGTTCACCTGAATCACTCCTCGGCTGCCTGTGAAGGCCTGGTCGCTTGTAACGACAAGGCGGCTGCCAGTGGTGGGGGTGAGCCCTGAGTCGGTTGCCAGCGTCGTCGTGTTCTGTTGCAACAGGACGCTGTCATCGATGCTTTGCGGGCCAGGGTTGATGCTGATCCGCACGGCATTGATTGTTTGGTTATTGGCCCCGGCCGACTGGTTGATGCCCAGTACACCGTTGCCATTGGTAAAAGAGCTGCCCTGGATCGCCGCCTTGGCGTTCAGGGACGGGTCGACACTGCCATCGAGGCGCTGGATGTTGACGTTGGTGGCCTGGCCACCGAGCGCGATGGCGCGGCTGTTGGACATTTGTTGCTGGTTGCCGGCCGCCTGGTTGATCGACACGACACCTTGGTATTGTTTGCCGCTGTTGTTGATCACCGCAGTGTCGTCGGCGAATGCCGGGGCGCTGGCCAACAGGGCGAGAACGAGCAGGGAACGATTCATTACTTGCCCCCCATCATGCTGCCGATGTTGTTCAACGGCGCCATGCCACGCTGGATCGAGTCGCTGATCTGCCCGCCCATGCTGCTGCCCGCACCGTGGCCGGCGGCAGAGCCGGCCCCCAGGGTGGACATGCTGTTTTGTGTGGCGTGCAGGCCGGTCAAGGTGCCGTTAGTCTGAATCGCGCTGACGATGCTTGAGCCGCTGCTGATGCCGCCGATATCCATATCGCTGAGCTCGCCAGTGGCACCGATGATGTCTCGGCTGGGATTGGCGTTGGCGGTGGTGGGGTAGGGGTCTTTACCGAAGGCGGCGCGGCCGTACATGTGAGCCTGTACGTCACGGCCTGTCACGATCACGCCGTCACCTGCAAAGCTTGGAACACTGATGCCGACGCTGAGTACACAGCTGATCAGCAGTACGTTCATTGAACCTTGAGTGAGTGTGACCACGGCGGCATTCCTTATTCGTCGCGCTGACCCTAAACAGCGCTGTAAGGGATAGAGCAGAAGCCGTGCCGCTTTTTATTTACTGTTGTTATTCAATGGGTTGGAGTTATTCGTGGGCAAAGTGATGTCAGTGCTGTTTCATCCCTGAGACACCTACCGTCCAGGCACGCACCCACGGCCGTACCACAAACGATTCACCCAGCTGTATCAGCGCTGTAACACTGCGTATGACAAAACGATGAATCCGCACAACACGGGCGATCCAGGGGCGTCGAGTGTTTCAAAAATGGACACTTCAGGCGCAACGATGCCCGGGCTTGCGGCTCAGGCTTAGCCTTTGGGGGATTTACGCGGGATGGAATTGAGTACGGGGTTGCCATCCTGGTTCTGGGTCAGATAGACCGGCAAAACCTTAGGCAGGGACGGGATGAGGTTATTGACCTCGGTGATGTTGTAGATGCCGCCGATACGAATCGTCCCGGTATTGGCGTCCGCCAGCATCACCGGTTTTTTCAGGTAGCGGTTGATCAACGGCAACGCATCGGTCAGGGCCAGGTTGTCGAGCACCAGTTTGCCTTGGCGCCAGGCCAGGGCGGTGTCATTGGCGGTGATGGTGCCTACGCGCGGCGTGGCATCCCCCTGTTGATAGCTGGCCTGCATGCCGGGTGTCAGGGGCACGCTGCCGTGTACCTGGTCACTGGCAATCTGCACCGAGCCCTCGAGTAACATCACTCGCACCTGGTCTTCATACTTCCAGACGTTGAACTGGGTGCCCGTGACGCGCACCTGTCCTAAGCCTGCGTGCACGATAAATGGATGCGCGCTGTCATGGCTGACCTTGAAGAACGCCTCGCCCTTTTTCAGCGTGACGCGACGCTGATCCTTGTAGTTGCTGTAGACCAGCTCGGTGCCCAGGTTGAGCTCCACCTCGCTGCCGTCGTCCAGGGTGACCTTGCGCAAGCCATTGGCGGCCTGGAAACGCTCATAGGAACTCGGCAACCAGCCGGCTTCCCAGCCGGTAAAGGCGGCCAGGGGCAATCCGGCCAGGCAGATCGCTGCCGCTACCGCGTAGGTGCGTAGCCGGCGGCGAGGCTTGAAGGGCACCACCACTGCCGGGGTTGCGTGGCGGGGCAGGTGGTCGGCGACGTCCCAGACTTCCAGCATGGCCGCGTATTCAAAGGCGTGCAGTGGATGGGAATCGTGCCATTGCTCAAAAGCCTGACGTTCAGCCGCGGTGCAGTCACCTGCGTGCATGCGCATGCACCAATGCGCAGCGGCGTCGGTGATGGCGTCGTATTCGGCTTCTGAAAGGGACTTTTCGCTCATTAACTCATCCTGATTTCACACATTCTAACCTCCCGAGGCGGACCGCGAGAACAGCCATCATGGCGATTGCACATCAATTGGAACTTATTCTTGTTTGGCGCGACCTAAAAATTCAGGACATTCCCACCATGGAGAACGAAAATGCTGAAGAAAACCTTAGTCGCCCTGTGTGCAACCACCGCTTTGCTCAGTGCGGGCGCCGCCCTGGCCGATAAGCCCGGCGCGGGCTGGATCACCATCGAGAAGGCCATTGAAGTGGCCAAGACCAAGGCCGGATACGTCGAGGTGTACGCGGCGGAAGCTGACGACAACGGCTATTGGGAAGTCAAAGGCCGCAAGTCCGACGGCACCGTGTATGAAGCGCGCATCGACGGCGCTTCCGGCAATATCCTGCGTGACCAGAAAGACTGATAGACCCGCCGGGAGCCTGCTCAGGCTCCCGCATCCAGTTCCCTGCCGAGTTGACTGATCAGATAAGTGACGGAATCGGCGTTGGCCAGAATCGTATCGATACGTTTGTCGGCATTGCTCATGAACATTGACCGTGCGTCCTCAAGACTCCGGCAGCCAGTGGTGCTCAGGACTTTATCCTTGAGCAGCGACGTTGTGCCGCTGCTGCCGAAGTCTTCCCAGTGCTGGGTGAACTCGTCCCAGGTCTTGAACAATAAGGTCGCGGGGGTCAGGGTCGAGAGCGCGGTATCACGCAAGTCGGCAAGGTCGGTCTGCATCACTTGGGCACCACTGATGTTCACGTTGATCAGGTCGTGGAACGGCCGCATGGAGTCCAGATAAGCCAGGTCTTCGGTCAAGGATTTGAGGTGCGTTATTTCGTGGATCAATACGGTTGCCCGTGCATGGGCCGAGATATTGAACGGCGTATTCAAGCGGTTTTGGTAGATATCCATGGGCGGGTCGAAAAAGCGGTCGAGCAAATAGATCTTCTGCCCTGCGTCTTCGGGCACCACGAAGGCAAAGGTATCCCTTGGGCTATAGCGATGGGTGCCACTGACAAAACGTTGAGAGTCGGGACCGATCAGGGTGTGGTTCGTCAGTTCATCGAGTACCTCATCGATGCGCCGCTCGATTCGCTGCACCTGATCGGGCGTCAGCGTGACGATGCCGAATAATTCACTGAAAAACCGCCCAAGCCGGCTGTTGGGCTCCCGTCGTGTCGTAAAGTGGAGAAGGTTGCGTTTACAGGTGACCGCATAGTAGGTCGCCACGTTGAGCGCTTCGTCGATACACTGGGCTTTCCAGCTGGATAATGCGGCAATTTCCCGTATGCCCACGGCTTCGATATTGATGGCCTGCCGTTCGGCTGCCCACGTGTAAGCCCTGCCTGCGTAACGACTCAGGGTTTTGCCGAAGCGCGGGTGATGCCGATCGAGGTCCAGCGTCCACTCGCCCTGGGCATTGCGTTGCACATAAGGGCCCGCCAGCTCGCCCTGGCTCAGGCGCCAGTGCTCACCGGCTTTTTTCACCGGGTATACCTTGCCCGCCAGCGGCACAAAATGACGCGCGTCGGACGCATCCTTATACAGGTTGGTTCGCGTGCTTTGCTCCAGTTCGTCCAGGGCAACGTCATGCTCTTCAAACGCTTGCAATTGGGTACGTCCAGGGGCGGTCAGGTCCAGGTCAGCGAGTGTGGGCGCACGGGGCGCAGGCGCCTGGAGCCATTGCTCCAGCGTAGTGTGTTCCTCGGTCGAGGAGGCTTGGGGCAACAGTTTGTCCAGCTCCTTGCGTAAGGACGCCAACTCGGCCACGCCACCGGCGAAGGTTTTGAGCGCGTGTTGCCAGCGGTGTTGCTGCAGGTCTTCAGCGGAAGCCTTGAAGAGTTTATAGCTGCGCCACACCACCAGCGGGTAGGCCAGTTTGCCAGCCATGAACTGCAGGCCTTTGGGGATTCCCTCGGTGAACAGGCTGGTGACTGCGCTCCATTGCGCCTTGCCCAGCGGGGAGAACTGAGTGGCCAGCATCCGCAGCAGCACCTCGATATTATCTTGAAACAGCTGGTTCAGCAGGTTGCCGGTGATCGGCGAGGTGCCGAGCCGGATTTCCGCGTGTTCCTTGCTCCAGCGCTGGCCCAACAAGTTGCGGTAAGTGGCTTGATGGGGATCGTGCATCTGGCCGATTACCCAGTCCTGCAGCGCGCCGGGGGTGGTGAATTCATTGAGCAACGCGGTTTCATTTGCGTACTCCTTCAATAGATGTTTTGGGCTGTAGGGCGCATACAGCACCAGAGGTCCAGCAGCGCCGGCTTTCGGGCCGATCAGGTAACAACCCAAGGCGTTGGCCAGCGAAGCACCCGAGGTGGCGATCAGTTCAAGGGGGCGGATGATCGCAGTTACGCCCGCCACGGCGGAGCGGGCCACAGCATCGGGCATATCAAAGACTTGCCGGAGGAAGCTCCAGGCCGATGCGGACAGCCGCTCCTGGAGTGTCTGTTCATGGGCGTGTTGCAACAATTGCCAGGGCAACTGCCGACAGAACAATTGGAAACGCTTGCGGGCTTCTTCGGTCTGGCCTTTGAGGAGGGGGGTCAGCTGTTGCTGGTAAAGGCTTTTGAGGTCCAGTTGTCGAACCAGTTGGACGATGGCATTGCCGTCCAGTGTCGCCGGCAAAGGCGTGGCTGTTCGCGATTGTGGCCGGATATCCTCGGCGCGTAGCTCAGGCAAGTGCCGCAGGGCGAAGTCCGTCAGGGTCTGAGTGTGGCCCTCAAGCTCGATACGGCCGGGAATCAGCACATTGTCCGGGTTGACGACCTGCCCGGAAAAACGCGCATTGAGCAGGCTGGATAGGGTGCGCTTGGCCCGTTCGCGCATCGGCGTGATGTTGTGCAGGTAGTCGCGCTCATCCGCGCCGCTGATGCGGTACTGCTCAATCAGTTCAGCATGCAGGATTTGCGCATCGGGTCGCGCCATGCCCAGCCATACCGGCAGGGCCTGTTGGTGGATCATGGTACGGGCCAGGGCGATCCCCCTGGGCAGGTTGGTCGGCGGTGCGCGACGGATAAAGCTGTCCATGCAGTCCTGAAAACGCTTGGCGTTCAGCTTCATCGAGAGCAGATGGTCAATCTCGTCGCGCGTGAAATCGCTGTAGGTCTGTTGGCGATTATGCAACAGGTGGTCGTCGATACGTCGCAGCGGTCCGAGCTGCCAAGCCTGATGGGGGACGCGCCTGGACACCGGCAGATTCTCCATCAGGGGTAACCGCGCCAGGGGATCCAGCAAGCGTTGTTCCAGGGCTTCGCGCAACAGCTTGATCGACGCAAACGCCTCATAACCGCAACGGGGTGTCCACAGCACTGCCGTCCCTGAATGGTCCGGATCTATGCCGCCTCGCTCGGTCAGCACAAAGCAATTGGCCAGGGCCTGGGGGTCGGTATCAGCGCCGATCTTGACGGTCAAGCCAAACGCATCCGGTATGAACCCGTTGAGGCCTCGGCGGGTCAGGCGGGTCATGTTGTCGGCGTGCAGAACGCTTTCCAGCAGGGCGAGAGCGGGGCGCGGCAAGCTTTTTTGCAGCTGCCTCAGGTACGCTTCACCGCTCAGCCCCTGCAACATTCCATGGCTGAGGTGTGCCCGGTTATTGTCCAGAAACAGGTGTGGTAGCCCAGGCAGGTCCTGTTCTGCAAAGGTAGTCAGGACCTGTTCGATCACTGCATTGAAGCCAGCGGTTGTCAGGTTTTGCAGCTTGTTGGCGACGCCCGCGCTGCGCCTGCCGTAGAGCCCGCTCAAGGGCGAGTCGGTCAGCGCAAAGGCTTGCTTGGCCAGGCGCGCAATAAAGTGCTCCACCATGCTTGAAGACGCCTGGGGCACGCGCTCTTCGCGGTCACTGGCATGCGTGGCATAGGTATTGAGGCGGACATCGTCGGCGTTGAGGTCCAGCCGTCGTTTGGCCAGTTCCGCGTCCAGCGCATGGGCCGCCAGGTCGCGCAAGGTCGGTAGTTTGTTGCGCTCCAGCGACATGGCCGCTTCGACGGTTTGCAGTCGTTGCAGATGCACCTTGGCCTTTTCCGCATGCACGGTGGAGGGGCGCCCATTGCCAGTGGTGATGGGATGGAGGCTCCAGCGCCCGCCCGCGTCCAGTTCCACCAAGCGACTGTCGAGCATAGTGCGCACGTCCAAGGCGCTGTCGAGCAGCGCGGCCAGGTCGATCTCGCCTGCACTACGCCGATAAAGCCCCAGTGCATACTCCAGGTTGTTGAACTGCTTGGTGAGAATGTCCTCGACCATTTCAACAAATACATCGCCCGCAACGGGATTACCGCTCACCTCAATGTGATCCATGCCAATAAACACACTGCGCTCGTCCAGCGACAGGAAGTTGAGCAGCTCATCTTCATGCCCGGCGGCTTTGAGCATGGTCAGCAGGACGTCCTTGAGGTCATTCAGATCCTGAAGCACCTGCAAACCGCGCGATTGGGTGTACAGGTAAGCCTGGGAATTGCTGATCATCAGGGTGCCGCCCAGTTCGACGTAGTGTTGAAAAGGCGCGTGAACCCGCACTTTTTCTATATTCAACTGGCCGGCGAAGGCGGTGCGCGAGATGGGGTCCGCAAGGAACAGGGCTCGCAGCTTTTGACTTTCATCGGTGGACAGGATCATGTCCTGGTGCTTGAACAACAGGTCGGCGCGGTACTTGTCACTCATGACCCGGGCGCAAAATTGCCGACGTGACTGGCCACCGTTGAAGTCTTCATTCCAGTAGGTCAGCAGCAGGCTGGTCAACAGCTTTGAAAGAATCCCGCTGGTTTGTTCGACCACGCTGTCCCAGCGTTGCTGGTCCTCGGCCAGTTGTTCCTGGGTGAAGGCGTGGGTGTCGTGGGCTATGTTGAAAAACGAATGTGTCTGGTCGAGCGGCCAGGCATGGGAGACATAAAACCGCAGCAGCGCGTCGCGCAGCGGTAACGAGTCGATCCAGCGGCTGTCCTCGCCATCGGACGCGCGGCTGAAGAAGTTCACGCGAGTGTCGGCCTGGTTAAGGCCAGGGAAATAAGAACGGGCCATGATCCCGAGCAACGTATCGAGCATCCCGTTCAGGCTGGGGAGTTTGCGCAACTCGTCGAGCAGGGCCAGTGCATTTTTTTGCTGGTTGGCCAGGAGGGTGTTCTTCTGGTCTTCCATCACGGCGCCCTGGATGGCGGCAGCCGTGACCGTCAGGTGCACCTTCACCGGCAGCGCGTCACGCGCGCCAATCGACAGGAATTGCAGCAGGTCGGTGCGCTGGCTCGGTTGTTTCAATCGCTCTTGCACTTCGCTGAGCAGCACGGCGCGGTTCTCGAATACTTCCAGGCCGCCATAAGGGGTGTACAACACGGCTTTGTCGTCGTCGGGTGTCGGGCTCATTATGAAGGCGCCCGCTATCGGGATCGCGGTTTGGCCCGGCGCGCTGATCAATAGTCTTTCCACCTTCATCGGGTAGGTCACCGCCGCCAGGTCCGTGCGTGCCGTCTCAGTGGCGTAGTACAGGGTGTGCAGCCAATCAAGATCCTTCACCGTGAAGCCCAGGGCACGCTCCCGTGGCGTCGGTTGCTTGCGTCGGGTTGGCAGCAGGAACTCATCGAAAAAATAGGGAGGGGTGACGGTGGCCATGGGGCGCTCTCCATTCAGGTCATGGTAATGAGCCCCCAAGGTAGATGCCGCCGCCGCGCTCGTTGCGGTAGATAACTGAAGACGGCGTCATGCGCCCGTTGACAGCAGGCACATGCGGCGTTGTTTAATCCACGGTCTGGATTCTTGTTGTCTCTTCCAATTATAAAATCGGAGCTACAGATGTCTGCCCAGTCCCCGATAGTTGAAAACGCTACAGCGCTCATCGGTTTCAACGACCTGGTGGGGTTGCTGTACGCGGTGTTCGTGAAGCACGGCACGTCGCCGCAAGTGGCTGCGATCCTGGCGCGCAATTGCGCGAGTGCCGAGCGCGACGGCGCCCATAGCCATGGCATTTTCCGTATCCCCGGTTACCTCAGCACGCTGGCCAGCGGTTGGGTCGATGGCAAGGCCACTCCGGTGGTCACGGATGTCGCATCCGGTTTCGTGCGGGTGGACGCCGGCAATGGTTTCGCCCAGCCGGCCCTCGAGGCCGCGCGCGCGCTGCTGGTGGCCAAGGCGCGCAGTGCCGGCATTGCGCTGTTGGCGATCCACAACTCCCATCACTTCGCCGCGCTGTGGCCCGATGTCGAACCCTTTGCCGAGGACGGGTTGGTAGCGCTGAGCGTGGTCAATAGCATGACCTGCGTCGTGCCCCATGGCGCCGACCGTCCTTTGTTCGGTACCAACCCCATTGCTTTCGCGGCGCCGCGTGCCGATGGCGCCCCTATTGTCTTCGACCTGGCCACCAGCGCCATTGCCCACGGCGACGTGCAGATTGCTGCGCGCAAAGGCGAGCGCTTGCCGCCGGGCATGGGGGTGGACAGCCTCGGCCAGCCCACCACCGACCCCAAGGCTGTGCTGGAGGGTGGTGCGCTGTTGCCGTTCGGCGGGCACAAGGGCTCGGCCTTGTCGATGATGGTCGAGCTGCTGGCGGCGGCCTTGACCGGCGGTAACTTTTCCTTCGAATTCAACTGGGCCGACCACCCTGGCGCGCGCACGCCCTGGACCGGCCAATTGCTGATCGTGATCGACCCGAGCAAAACCGCCGGGCAAAGCTTCGCAGAGCGCAGCCAGGAGCTGGTGCGGCAGATGCATGCGGCGGGGTTGCGGCGCTTGCCGGGGGATCGACGTCATCGCACACGGGCGAAGTCGATGGAGGAGGGGGTCGTGGTGGATCTGGAGGCCTTGAACCAGCTACGCGACTGGGCGACGTAGAGACCGTCCTATCCAACACCGCGCAAATCCGTAGCAGCTGCCGAGCGCAAGCGAGGCTGCGTCG
>JAEAMG010000873.1_pt1 | contig 28443 bp, 16 predicted proteins | sample 8958741 | NCBI WGS metagenome assembly JAEAMG01 (sample SAMN16933256, study PRJNA681125) | bioreactor sludge metagenome | isolation source: anaerobic bioreactor treating anionic surfactant - SDBS | place: India: Bengaluru | collected 2019-02-28 | reverse complement strand
GAAGACACGCAAGCGGCGCACAGCCACTTGTCGCGGGTCCAGAAGTTTGAGCGTGCCGGCCGTGGTGTTGCGCGGGTTGCGATAAGCTTCGAGCCCTTCCTTTTCCCGTTCCTCGTTCAAGCGTTCCAGCTCGGATACGGTCATGTATACTTCGCCGCGAACTTCCAGAATGTCGGGATAGGTCTCCTCGGGTGGCCCAAACAAATCTTGCGTCCCCGCTTTGTTCCCCTTTGATGGGGCGTCGTTTCGCAGTCGCAGGGGACATTCCCGTATGGTGCGCGCATTTGCGGTAATGTCATCCCCGTTCACGCCATCGCCGCGGGTGGCTGCCCGGACAAGAACACCCTTTTCGTAGCGCAAACTGATAGAGACGCCGTCAATCTTGAGTTCCACCACATATCGGGGCGTGTCTCCTTCCAGGCCGCGGCGGACCCTGATATCAAAGTTTCGTAATTCCATCTCATTATAGGTATTCTCGATGGACAACATCGGAACGTCATGGCGTACAGTAGTGAAACCCTGGGATGGCGCGCCCCCCACACGCTGCGTGGGGGAATCGGGACCGGAAAGTTCCGGATACTCCTTTTCCAGCCGCTGCAGTTCCTCCATCAGTGTGTCAAAATCACGGTCGGAAACAGACGGTTCCGCGAGCACATAATAGCGGTAGTTGTGCTCCTCTATCTGCCGGCAAAGGGCGGCATGCCTTTGCGCCAGTTCAGTTTTCACGGCATCATCACGTATACGCACGGATAAATCTCCCCAGGACCGAATATAATTTTGTAACGCACCCGCGATTCATGGCAGTATGTAGGTATCCCGGTATGCGCCAGGGTATGTCCACTATGGTACCATTAGTACGCTTGGGATTGAAATTAGGCAATGAAAAGCTATCAATGAAAATTCTATCATGCCGTGCTTCTTTTGTCTAAGGGCGGGTACGGTATGTGTATACAGAGAATGGATTGCGTCAATATGCAAGACTTGACAAAGATTACAAGTTTGACGGGATGGCCTGAAATTCGGAAAACACTTGAAGACGCCTTCATGTCCACGTTGCAGGTGCCCCAGTATGAATCTGTGGAACTGCAAATACGCGTGGCAGAGGAAAACGATATTCGCGGCCTTACGCGACGCCAGATTGTTTTTTCCCTGACCGATGTGGAACTTGCATCGGCCTGGCTCTTTATCCCCGATAGCAAGGAGGACGCGCCGGGCATATTGTGTTGTCATCATGAATCTCCCTATGGCAAGGATGAGTGCGCCGGTCTGGAGGGCAATGCGAGGCTGGCCTTTGCGCAGCATTATGCGGAACTTGGCTACGTTACCCTGGCGATAGACGTGCCTACGGTCAACAAGCGCGCCTACAATAAGCGCGAACCGTACGATACCAATGCGTTTCACAAAGAAAACAAGGGCATTTCTTTTGCGGGTAAAATGCTGGCGGAGCATCGCCGCGCATTGGACATCTTTTCCGAAATCAAACGTGTGGATCCGACGCGTATCGGCGTTATTGGTCACGGACTGGGCGGCATGAACGCCCTGCTTCTGGCCGCATGCGACGACCGTGTCCAGGCCTGTGTGGCCAGTTGCGGTTTTACACGTTTTTCCACGGACAAAAATGCCGGCGCCTGGCCCGGATTGAGAAACCTGGTGCTTTTCCCCCAAATTAAGAAGCAGGCTGCGGCGAAGTCCTTCCTTTTCGATTGGGAACACATTCTTGCCCTCGCCGCTCCCACCCCGGTGCTGCTCATTACTTCGTTGTCCAACTCTATCCATGATAATCCCAAGAGTTGCCAGAAAGCCTTCTCCTCTGCGGCAAAAATATACAAGCTGCTGGGAGCGCCGGGCGCCATTGATCAGTTTACCCATCATGACGGTCATTCGGTGGCCCCTGAAACCGTCGAGGTGGCCGATGAGTGGTTTGAACGCTGGCTGTGAGCCCGGCCGGTACAACTTGCATTCCCCCGAGGAATTTCTCAAACATCCAGAGAAAGGGTATTCATGCTTCCGGAAAACCTTGAGCGTATTCAGCGAATAATAGACAATGTAGAACGGGTGGTATTCGGGAAACGGGAGGTGGTTAAACTGTGTGTGGTCGGCCTGCTCGCCCGTGGGCATCTGCTTATCGAGGATGTGCCCGGTATCGGCAAGACCACCTTGGCGCAAAGTCTGTCCCGGTCCGTGGATTGCTCCTTTACCCGGATACAATTTACAAGTGACATGCTCCCCTCCGACGTGCTGGGGGTTTCCATTCTCAATCCTAAATCGAACGATTTTGAATTCAGGCGCGGGCCTATTTTCGCCAATTTCGTGCTGGCCGATGAGATCAACCGGACACCACCCAAGACGCAAAGCGCGCTATTGGAGGCCATGAGCGAGTATTCCGTGTCCATTGACGGGGTTACCTATTCATTGCCGCAGCCGTTCATGGTGATTGCCACACAAAATCCGATCGAATACGAAGGTACGTATGTGCTTCCGGAATCACAGATGGACCGGTTTCTGTTGCGCGTGGATATCGGATACCCGCCGGAAGCGGATGAAATACGTATTATGCGCCGCCATGACCCGGTGGAGGCCATTGCCGCCCTGGAACCGGTTATCAGCGCGGAAGGGCTGATCAAGTTGCAGGAAGCGGCGGGGCAGATTGCCGTGGACGCTTCCATAGAGCGTTATGTGCTTGAAATCGTACGAGCCACGCGCAACCATGAGCATGTCCGGCTGGGCGCAAGCCCCCGGGGCGCCCAGGCCTTGTTTGAGGCCAGTCAGGCCAGAGCCATGGTGGAAGGGCGCGATTACGTCACACCAGATGATGTAAAACTGCTGGCCGCGCCGACGCTCGCGCACCGCCTGCTGGTAAAGTCACGAGGTGCGGATCTCGCCGCCGCAGGATTGGAGCGGCTCCGGATTATCCGCGATATTGTCAACAGCGCAAAGGTCCCCCTTTGACCATGCAAGCCTGCTATGGCAAAAAACTCCGGGTTCGGTTTACACGGCTGGGCTGGGTCGTGCTGCTGGTGTTGTTCCTGCTGCTTTTTTCTGCATGGAACGCCGGTGAAAACCTGCTATATCTCGTATTCGGCGGTGTCTTCGGCATGTTTATCCTGTCCTTGTGCGCAGGGCTGTGGTCCATGCGCCGCTTATCTCTCCGACGGGAGGGGCCTTACGCCGTCTTTCGCAATGAGCCCTTCGCTTGTTCGGTCCATATTCAAAATCATAAGCGTTTCGCTCCCTCAATCTCGCTGCGGCTCGAGCAAGACGGGGTAGTCAAAGGGTATCTGCTTCGTGTTCCGGCCGGACACCAGGCGAGCGTAATGACGGAAGAGACCTTCAGCCGGCGCGGCGTATTTACCCTGGCGCCGGTCAAGTTGATTACTTCTCATCCCTTTGGTTTTCTGGAATTGAGCCGCCTGTATGCCGATTCACTTGATGTGCTGGTGTATCCCAGAATACGGTCCGCGCGATTGTCGGCCCTTGAAACCCGGTCGGGCGTCCAGAGTGTCCTGTCCAGGATTGAGGGCGAGGGAGATGAGTTTTTCGCGTTGCGGGAATATCTCTATGGTGACGATCTGCGCATGATTGTCTGGCGAATCAGTGCACGCCTCGGTAAGTGGATGGTTCGCGAGATGGGTGTCGGCAATACCCGCATCGTCATGTTTGTGCTGGATACGCGGCGTGTGGTGCTGTCAGATTACGAGGAACTGTTTGAAGAAATGGTTGACTTGGCGGGTTCCCTGATGATCACCCTGCTCAAGCGCCAGTACAGTGTAGGCCTCTTCGCTCCCGACCAACTACTCGAGTGCGCCCGGGGCGCCTCACAGGAACGGCGTCTTTTGGACAGTTTGGCGCGTATCGGCCCTGTGGAAGCGAACGACTTTCCCGAATTCGAGACCCGGGTGAGACGACTTGCCTCGGAACCCATGCGCGTTATTGGCATGTCGCCCGACCCCGATCTTTGGGGGCGAAATGCCCCCGATTCAGGGGTATCGGTGCTGGACCCGGGAGGGGTGATATATGCGTAAACAAGTCTCCCTGGCCCTTGAGCTTTCCTCTTCCGCTCTCGTATTCGCCGGGTTTCTCGCCCTGGCCTCGGTACGCTTGTACGGGCCGGGCATGCTCCTGGTTCCTGTCGTGTCTCTGCCTCTGGCCCCGTTGGGCGCCTATCTGGAGAAACAGTTCTACCTATGGCGTATCCTGCGAAGGGGTATCGCGCTGGCCTATATCGGATTCATGCCTTTTTCGCTTCAATTATTCGGGCTGATGGATGCCGTCATTCTGCTCGTGATTTTCATTCTGATCTATCTGCTCCTGGGTCAAAAAACTGCGCGCGTTTATTATGAAATCTATCTCATGGCGTTCTTCCTGCTTCTTGCCGCCGTGGCGCAATCGCCGGAATCCATGATTGCCATTGCGCTCTTTCTTTTCGCCATCAGCGCCGTTTGGGCTTTTGCATCCTTGCGGATATATATCGAGATGGAACGCAGTCCCGGCCGTTCTTTACCGGAATTGGTTCCCTTCACCCGGGCTGCTGCCCGGACCAGGCCGGGCAATCTCTTCGATTTTGGATTGATTGTCTCAATGATGGCATTGTCGGTTGTTTCCCTGCTGTTGACGGTATTCCTCTTCATTATTACACCTCGTGTCGAGGCCGGCTGGCTCGGCAGGCAGGGAACACGGCAATCGGTGACGGGGATTTCCGAAACCGTCCGGATCACGGGCGGAGCCAGCATTTCCGAAGACCCGAGTGTTGTAATGCATGTCCGGTTTCCCGAAGAGGACCAGCAACGATTTCAGCCGGAAAGCCAGTTGTACTGGCGGATTACAACCCTGCCCAGATTTTCGGCGGATGAATGGTCAAGAAGGGGGCTTCAGGAACATTACGCACCCGATGTGCCGGGGGATCTGACGATCTACAGGCGCGGCGGACTGCCAATTGCTTTGCCTGAAGCGCGGCGCCTGCAGCGGGAGCAGGTGCGAACCGTGCGTCAAATCATCTACATGGACAATGTGCCCGCCGAAGGGGTTCCCTGTCTGGACCTGCCGCGCAATATTCGCGTCCTGGGAGAATCTCCCTATTCCCGGATTTCCTGGGACACTGCGGAGGACTTCACGCTTGTATTTGAAACCCGTGGCGCGAGGAGTCTGCAATATGAGTGTTTTTCCACCATTCCCGAGCATGACCCGGCAGCCCTTCGGAACGCCCCCCTCGATTATGATTTCATGCCCTCTCGTGATTATAGCCTGCTCACGTATCAGGAACTGCTTCCCGAAACGCAGCAACTGGCGCGTACGCTTACCGCAGCGCGCCCTTCGGCTTATGAAAAAGTAAAGGCACTGGAAACGTGGCTTGGCGGCGCGGAGTTCACTTATACCCTCGATGTCCCGGACCTTCCGCCCCAAAACAGCATAGACGCCTTTGTCACTTCCATCAAGCGGGGCCATTGCGAGTTGTACGCTTCGGCGCTTGCCCTGATGACACGAAGCCTTGGTATTCCCGCCCGGGTTGTAAGCGGTTATCGGGGCGGCGAATATACCACCGACAATGCCTGCATGGTGCGCGGGAGCATGGCTCACTTGTGGGTCGAGGTCCTCTTCAAGGATGTCGGCTGGGTACGCTTCGATCCCTCTCCACGGTCCGATTTGACGGCCACAGGGCTTGGGCGCGTGCGCATGGCATGGTCTTCATACGTCTTGCGCGCCAAGATGTTCTGGTTCCAGCAGGTGGAAGGGTTCCGCGGCAGCATTCACCTGGATGATCTCATGCGGTTCCGCTCCTGGAACTGGCCTACGCCGCATGGTTTTATCCCATCCCTCAAAGAACCGGAGGAAACAGCCGGCACTCCCAAAACCTTTAGCTATTGGAGTGTTTTGGAGCATCGTGTCACGCGGATTGCCGCCGGTCTTTTAGTCCTTGCCGGCGTAGTGTTTCTTTGGCATCGCTGGAAGATGACCCGGACGCCCGGTCTTTCCCTGACCCAGGACCAGGCGCGTGTGAGAAAGTTATATATTCGATTTCTGAGGAAGGTGGCCGCACTGGGCGTTGACTGCGTTAATAAAAGCGCGTCGGAAATACGGGAGGCGCTCACTGTTTTGCCTGTGGCGGACCGGGACGGGGTGGACTGGTTTATCCAGACCTACCACCAAGTGCGTTTCGGCGGCAGACCTCTTGACAAAACGCTTTATACCCAGGCGATGCGGCGCCTGCGAGGCCTGAAAATACTCAAGCGCTCCGAAGGATAAATGGCGGAGGGTGAGGGACTCGAACCCACAAGGCCGAAGCCGCCGGTTTTCAAGACCGGTGCATTACCAATTATGCTAACCCTCCGTAAGGCATTCAATTTCGTGGATAGTATACCCCCCTTCTCAGGGGTGTGTCCAATGCCTGCATACGAATAGTTTTTGGCGCTTGTTCTGGTGTTCCGCAGGATTAGTTGGAATTTCCCATTCGCAACCCCTGCCTTCAACAAGCGAATGATCATGCCATCAGCAACCGGGACGACGGAGAGTGCCGAAGATTACATGTTCCGGCGGTATTGACCGCCGACCTCGAAGAGGGCCTGGGTGATTTGGCCCAGGGAGCAGGAACGCACCGTTTCCATCAGTTCGGCGAAAATATTGCCGCCCTTCAATGCGACCTGTTTGAGCCGGGCGAGGGCCGGCGCCGCTTCCTTCTCATGCCGCTGTTGAAACGCACGCAAGCGCTCGATTTGCTGTTGTTTCTCCTCATCTGTTGCCCGGGCCAGCTGTATCTTGCTTACCACCTCATCCATGTCTTCGTTTGGATCGATAAAGGTATTTACCCCGATAATGGGCAACTGACCATTCATTTTGCGTTCTTCATAATACATGGATTCTTCTTGTATTCTGGATCGCTGGTAACCGGTCTCCATGGCGCCCAGGACGCCGTCTCGATCGGAAAGACGGCGAAATTCCTGCAACACCGTCTCTTCCACGAGGTCGGTCAATTGTTCAATGAAGAAGGACCCCTGGAGGAGATTTTCATTCATGCAGGGTCCGAATTCCTTGTTTATGATGAGCTGAATCGCCTGCGCGCGGCGGACCGACTCTTCCGAAGGGGTGGTGATGCCTTCATCGTAGGAATTGGTGTGCAGGGAATTGCAGTGGTCGTAGAGTGCGGTAAGCGCCTGCAGCGTGGTGCGGATGTCATTCAGTTGAATTTCATGGGAATGGAGGGAACGGCCGCTGGTCTGGATGTGGGACTTCAACTTCTGGCAGCGTTCATTGGCCCCGTACTTGTCACGCATGGCAATTGCCCAGATGCGTCGTGCGACACGGTTGATCACGGAGTATTCCGGGTCCATGCCGTTGGAGAAGAAGAAGGAGAGGTTGGGACCGAAGTCGTTGATGTCCATGCCCCGCGAGAGGTAATATTCCACATAGGTAAAGCCGTTGGCCAGGGTAAACGCGAGTTGGGAAATGGGGTTGGCCCCGGCCTCGGCGATGTGGTATCCGGAAATGGAAACGGAATAGAAGTTCCGGATGGCGTGGACCGTGAAATATTCCTGGACATCGCCCATCATTTTCAGCGCAAAATCTATCGCGAAGATGCACGTATTCTGGCCCTGATCTTCCTTGAGAATGTCGGATTGTACGGTGCCGCGCACGGCCTGAAGGGTCCACGCCTTGAATCGGGCGCTTTCCTCCGACGACAACGGCCGCCCATATTCGGCCTCGATCCGCGCCAGCTGCTGGTCTATGGCCGCGTTGAGAAACATGGCCAGAATAATGGGCGCGGGTCCGTTGATGGTCATCGAGACGCTGGTGTTGGGCGCGCACAGGTCGAACCCGTCATAAAGGAGTTTCATGTCCTCCAGCGTGCAAATCGAAACCCCCGAAGTGCCGATTTTACCGTAGATGTCCGGTCGCTCATCAGGATCAAATCCATACAGGGTCACCGAATCGAACGCCGTGGACAAGCGTTTCGCCTCATGGTTGCACGAGAGGAACTTAAAACGGCGATTGGTACGCTCGGGGCCGCCCTCACCGGCGAACATGCGCGTCGGATCTTCATCGGTGCGCTTAAAGGGGAATACCCCAGCGGTGAACGGGAATCGTCCCGGAAGGTTCTCTTTATAGACCCAGCGGAGAATATCGCCGGGATTCTTGAAACGCGGCAGCGCCACGCGTGGAATCTTGGAGTCGGACAAACTTTTGCGGTGGAGAATGGTGCGGATTTCCTTGCCGCGCACGCTATATACCATCTCATCCTGCATGTATTGGTCCCGGACCACGGGAATGCGTTCCAGAATGCCGCGGCAATCCGGGGCGATGTGCCTGTCAAGTTCTTCCCGCTTTTCCTCAAGGGCCTTCCGGGCATCCGCCGCCTCATTGCCAAACAGCGCACAGGCACCGTCCAACTGCCAGAGTTGCTCGACAAGTTCGGCCTGCTTCTGACCATGTTCATGATACTTTTGAAGGGTATCGGCAATCTCACTCAGGTAATGCACCCGGTTGGCGGGAATAATGACCGCCGTCGAGGAGGAGATTTTCCCTTCCAGCGGAGGTAGCGCACTTTGCCAGCCGCAATGGGTGCGCTGATTCATGAGCCCCACTATGGCCTGGTACAACGCGGTGACGCCGTCATCATTGAACTTGGACGCAATGGTTCCGAATACCGGAAGCGCCTCCGGGGGAGTGTCGAAAAGGCGATGATTGCGCTGGTATTGCTTGCGGACATCCCGCAACGCGTCCTCAGAGCCCTTGTGATCAAATTTATTGAGTACCACGATATCGGCGAAATCAAGCATGTCTATTTTCTCGAGCTGGGAGGGGGCGCCGTATTCGGAGGTCATGACATAAGCGGTCACGTCCACATGGGGCACAATGGCGGCATCCCCCTGCCCGATACCCGCGGTTTCCACAATGATAAAGTCAAAATTGGCGGCACGAAGCACGATCAGCGTCTCGGCCAGCGCGTCCGCGATTTCGGTGCGGGTGGTGCGGGTGGCCAGGGAACGCAGGAAGACTCTGTCACGGCCCAGACAATTCATGCGGATACGATCGCCGAGCAGGGCGCCGCCGGTACGCTGGCGTGAAGGATCAATGGAAACCACGGCAACGTGACGGCTGGGGAAGTCATGTAAAAAACGACTGACCAGTTCATCCACCAGAGAGGATTTGCCCGCGCCGCCCGTGCCGGTAATCCCTAAAATGGGAATGTTACGGCGAATATGTTTCATCAGGGGGTCCGTAAGCGCATGAAGGCGGCCGTTAGCAGAGGCTTTCGCCTCCTCGATGGCCGTGATATAGCGTCCAATCAGAAAACTTGAAGTGGGGGAGAGTTCCGTCACGCGCTCCGCAACGCCATCCTCTTCCAGGGGGAAATCCGCTTCCTTGTGTTTCCTGTTAATCTTGCCCTGCAGGCCAATTTGGCGGCCGTCTTCCGGCGAGAATATTTTACATACGCCAAACGACTCGATCCGGGCGATTTCGGCAGGCACAATAACACCGCCACCGCCGCCAAACACCTTGATATGATTCGCCCCGTATTCATGAAGCAGATCCATTATCAACTGGAAGAATTCCACATGACCGCCCTGGTAGCAACTGGCGGCAATGGCCTGTACATCCTCCTGGATGGCGCCGTTGACAATCTCCGTTGCGGAACGGTTATGTCCAAGATGAATCACCTCCGCGCCGGAATCCTGTAAAATCCGCCGCATGATGTTGATGGCGACGTCATGGCCGTCAAAAAGGGAGGCGGCCGTGAGTACACGCACATGATTCACGGGTTTATATATTTCTGGAGAAGACATACGGCTAATCCTCATCCCCCTCCGGGTTACTTACGCGTGGCAGCGTTAAAAAGAAAGGTAATGAACCGAAATAGTGGTCGTAGGGTGGGTGGAACGAAGCGGAACCCACCGTTTACCAGGTTGAATATGGGTTTCGGTGGGTTTCGCGTCTCTCCATCCACCCTACAATGGTGTATTTTTGTTGAGCTGTAGGCGCCAATTCTTTCGGGCTAAATCTCGGATGCAGCATAGGCGCTTGAGCCGATTTCGCTGACAATTTATTATGAGTTCTGAAAATACTGGGATCGCCGCCATCCCTGGCGGCTAGCGTGGGCGAGATAGACTATGAGTTTAACCCTGCCGGCAAGGATCCCAGCGTTCCCATTAGTGTAATAGTCTGATGGTTGCGCCGCAGCCACCTCTTCTCACGGGCGAAGTCCCGGACGAAGCGTAGCCACTTACAAGTAATGAAGCGAAATAATAGCAAAAAGGCCCTTGAGTTGTCATCTTGATGGAGCCCATGACATAGCCCATGATCCGCACGGAACTATTCCTTCGGAACAGGACTTTCTAATTGAGAAGACACTTTTTATATCATGGCCCTTACTGTTCCATGACAGGACAAGAAATACATAGGCTACATTTTTCATGAGGATACCATCGCTACTATCGTCTGGATGTAAGATTAATGTCTTCTATCAGTCGTGTTTTATCACCGATTTTTTCTTCGCTGTTTTTCTTTTGAAAAATGCCATTCCTTTTGTTATACTAATAGCATACGAGGCGGTGTAGCTCAGTTGGTTAGAGCAGTGGAATCATAATCCACGTGTCCGGGGTTCGAATCCCTGCACCGCTACCAGTCTTAATCCCTTTCAAAACCCTGTAAACATTGATTAGAACAATGGGTGCAGGGTGTTTTTATTCTAAGGCAGCAAGTCATTTGATGACGTAAATACGAAGACTTTGGACAGCATAAAGTGTAAAGTGGAATGTAAGAAAGTATGAGTATTACAGAGTATTGGATTCTTTTCAACAATGCCCGTTGCCTAAAATGGGGAGTTGATATCTTGCCAGATACCACCAGCAAAACAGTCTCCTAATCTGACTGCAGGATACATCTATCAACCCACTGTTACAACTCCAGATGCTAATGATCATACTACATTGAAATAATAGAAGCATCAGTATAGATGTCGTTTACGGTTATCTTCTGCTACTATAACGGAAAATGTAGCCCAACAAAAGGAGATGCGATGGATAGGCGTACTGTTTTGAAAATGGCGGCGGCAGTTGCCACCCTTGCTGTCAGCAAACGTGGTTTTACTCAGTCTCAGGAAGGGCAAACAGAGGCCGTGCAGGGCGAGCAGGGGTACAGGTACCGGGTGGCGTTTGGCGCGTGGATCAACGATATGCGAAACGAACCGCTGCCGCTGCAGAATTGGCCCGCGCCGCAGTTTGACGAGGAAACGATTGAAGGACTGGTGCAGTCACTGAACGTACAGGCGGAGGCGGGTTTTAAATTTCTGGATGTTTGGGGATTATTTGCCACCTACGGCTATCCCCCGGACATCAAGAGCGCTTTTCAAGACGAAGGCCGCGTTCAAATGGTCCGCAGGCTCCTTCAGGAAGCCACTGCACGGGACATGCAGGTGATGTTCGGCATGGGATTGTTGAGTTGGGGCTATGACCAGATTCTCGAGGCTCACCCGGGCGTCCGGGGCGTGGATGCGGAGGGGAAGCCCCATGCGCACGCGTTGTGCGGATCGAAGGAGGAATCTTGGAGATATGTGGAGAAGATTCTGGACTGCACCCTGAATGACTTCGCGTTTGGGGGCGTCCATCTGGAGTCCTGCGACCTGGGATGCTGCATGTGTCCGGAGTGTGCCGGAAAGGATGGACAGGTAGGCTATAATGCGCGGATGAATTCGCGGGCGGCACAGTACATCAAAGGCCGCTGGCCCCATTTAACCGTGACCGCCATTCCGTCCAACTGGCTTATGGCCAACGCGGGGCCATTTACCCCCGAAGAGGAAGAACACGTGGTCGGGATGAGCGCCCATATAGACTGTTTTATGGACCAGGGATGGCGCGGCACCTATGTGGCGCCGCAACGGCGCAAGGCGTTTATCTCACGTCTGCTGTGCGCCTATGGTACTTCGGGCGGGGTCTGGCTGTATCACGGCGCCCGGCGTAACCGCTTGTCGTATTTCATGCCTTACCCGCAACGCGCGGGGGCCGCAATCAGGGAGCATTATGAGGACGGGGCGCGGGGAAGCATGATCTATCAGGGTCCGACGATGAATCCGGCCGTGGAAGTGAATACGGCGGTTGCCGGCCGCCTTCTGCAAAATCCTCAACGAGATGTGGAAGAGGCGCTTGAAGAGGTCATTGATCTGTACTACCGTCCACGCAGCGTGGAGGTACGCCGGGGTGTAGCGGAAGTGTTTTACATGGCGGAAGATGCTTTTTTCGACAGTTGGTCCGAGGAACTAAAAGCGGATCCCCATCGTCCGGGAGAATTCTATCTTGAGCGCTTGTTTGCCGACGCGCCCCAGCGAACCCTTTATCTTGAACAATGCTTGACGCCGCAGGGTCGCGACTCTTACCGAAAAGGGCTCATCGGCGTGTTGGAACGGTTAGCGCCTCTGATCGACACATGCCAGGATGAGGGCCGGCTGAGGCGGATCAGAACCGGCATCATCAGTACGATTGTGGATATTGAGAACCTGGGATATGAGCCTTTACCGTGAACAGGAGAAAAAGCGCCTGCACACTCCGGGGATACGACGACGTTGGACAGACTACCAAATAGCAGATGCTTCCAAACAGCCTTTATACCGGGGTCGTGGGCTATTTGGCAGTCCGTTCCCATTTTGCTCTGTCTTCTTGCTTGCGTTTAGTCCAACGAACTTTTCCGTTGTCAGGGCAACTGAAAAAGCGTATTTGGTCTGGATACCAACGGTGAGTGTTGTCCGCAACCCAAGAAAAAATTACAACACCTGAGCAAAAAATGGGACTGCCTCCGGCGCACGTAAAAGCCATGAGTCATATACTTAATCTTGAATTGCGCCGGAGGCTGTCCCAGATTTTTTGCGGGCGTGGCGTACAGGACCGACAAAATGTGGTACAGTTCCCGCCGCTTGGTCATGGGCGAACCCAAAGTCGAAAATTTGTATCAGTGCGCTCGTATCAATAAACGGTCACCTATAGTTTGCGGCAGGAACAGTCCCATTTTTTCTCCGTCCATGCGTTCAATTTCTTGTTTATAGCGGCTACGAGCCGATACTCTACTAAAATTCAATCAACTTCCCGGGATTCATGGTGCCGTTCGGGTCTAGGTCAGCTTTCAGGGACTTCAACATGCCATAGGCTATGGGTCCTTTTTCCCGTGCCATCCAGGGCAGGTGGTCTGTGCCCGTACCATGATGGTGGGAAATGGTGCCGCCGTTTTCGACGATGGCATCCGAAACCTCTCTCTTGATGGCCAGCCACTGTTCAATTTCCGCTTGTGGTGTTCTTGGAAAAACGAAGGTGAAATACAGGCTTGCTCCATTCCAGTAACTGTGGCTCACGTGGGCCATGGCCAGCCCTTTTGCGCCTGGATTGGGGTTGTGTCGCGAGAGCGCTTCTTTCAGAGCGGCACTCACGTTTCTATGCAGTTGCGGCAGGCGGTTCCAGTCAACAGCCGTTTCCACCGTATCCACCCCGAGTCCGTGATCGAGCATGGGATCGCGCAGGTAGGGCGTCTCGAAGCGTGTGGTCAGCCAAAGTTTTCCCATGCTGCCGCCCATGTCGGCGCCGCCGCATTGGGACAGGATGGCCTCAGCACGGGAACGCTGATGGGCGACTTGCTCCGTGGTGCCTTCAAATCCAACCAGCATCAGGCAGAACCCCATGGGCCCGTTCTCGGCAACCTCCGCGCCCCCATGCATGACGCTGTAGAAGAAGGTCTCATTAATGTCGGACACGCGTATCATGGCCGTTTGAATTTCATGCTGCAGTAACAGACGTGTCGCCTGCACAGCGGAGTCGAAGTCCTGAAAAAACCAGGCACGGTATTCTTTTTCTTCGGGAACCTCGCGGATATGCACCCGCGCGTCCACGATAATGCCAAAAACGCCCTCGGACCCTGGTGTCAGGTCTCGAAGCATAGGCCCCGCCGCGGACTTCGGAAAATCCTCAGTGTTCCAGATACCCCGGGGCGTGACAACCCGGGCGGATACGAGCCAGTCCTCGGCCTTGCCGTACTTGTTCGACTGATGCCCCGCCCCGCGCGTCGCGATCCACCCCCCCAACGTGGAATACTCGAAGGATTGCGGGTAATGGCCGAGCGTGACGCCCTCCGCCTGCAGTTGGCGTTCCAGTTCCGGCCCATAGATGCCCGTCTCGATGCGCGCGGTCATGGTGTGCTTGTCAATTTCGAGTATCCGGCTCATCAAGGCCATATCCACCGTGACCACGGCGCGTTGGCCTGCGCGTAACAGGGGTGTGACACCACCGACAACACTCGAGCCGCCGCCATAGGGGACAAGCGCCAGGGCATTTGCATCCGCATACCGGATTACGGCTTCAATTTCCTCGATTGTTTGCGGATATACAACGGCATCCGGGGCGTGTTCGAGGCATCCGCCGCGCAGGTGGAGCATATCATGGTAACTGCGGCCGCGGGCATGATACGCGCGTTCATATTTATCCGTTTTGACTTTATCCCGGGATAGCATCCCCTCCAGCGTTTGCAGTTCCTCCCCGGAGAGGCGCGTATTCGGCAATGTAATTTTTTCGAGTGGAAGCGCCGGCGTATGGGGCAGCGTACCCAGCCCCGTATAGGCACCCAGCCAATTCCAGATGCCTTCTGCCTTGTCACCCAAGGTATCTGGGGCTTCACGGAGTCCCCAACCGTTCCAGCGTAACTTTTGCTTGTCCATAATGCCTTTCAAATACACGGGGCGCCCCATCCCTGACTAAGTCCGACCTTGTCGGACATAGTTGGACGGGTCTGAAATGACGTATAATTTTCAGCGCCCGATAGGTTAATATTTAAGCAGTAGCGCTCCGGGGACCACCTCGAAGGTCGCCGGCAGCCTTCCCGGCGCTTCGCCGTCCACATCCAACAGGACTTCATCGGAAGACCGCACGGGCTCCGCCGTAATTTTGCGCCCGCGCAGCATGAATACATTCTTTTTATTTTCAAGATGCCGGCCCTTATAGAGGCCGGGCAGGCCCTTCAATATCTGAAACACGGAGGTGTTCCGCACCACGATGACATCGAGGAGGCCGTCATCCGGCTTCGCTTCCGGGGCGATTTTCATGCCGCCCCCGAAATAACAGCCATTGCAGACAGCGACAGTATTGATATCGAGAACCTCATCAAAAATATCGTCCACCTGGAGGCGGACCCGTTGCCCCCTGTACCCCAGCAGTGCCTTCAGCGTTCCCCATTGGAAGGCAAATTTTCCACCGAACTTTTTGGCGAAAGTGAGTTGGTTGACCACCTTGTCAGCCATGCCGCTCATGCCGAAACTTGCCACATTGTCAAAATAGCGTTTTCGGGTATCTCCCGTGGCGTCATCCCGATAGGTGAGCAGCCCCACGTCTATGACGTGGTTTTCCCCGTCCACAACCCGCTGCAGTTGTTGGTCCATGTCGTCCGGCGTTCCGAAGGTGCGCCGGAAGTCCGCGCCGGTGCCGCTGGTGATAATGCTGAGAGCCGCATGGGAATTGATAGGGCGTTCATTTTCAAAAAAGCCGTTCACAACCTCGTTAACCGTACCGTCGCCCCCCACCGCGATAATATGCTCCACGCCGTCCTTGAGCGCTGCCGCTGTCAGCCGCAGCGCCGCCATGGGCCCGTCCGTAAATACGGTATCGAAGGGACCAAGCCCCCGGGTAAGCCGTTCTGAAAACTGGGGCCAGATTTCCACGGTGCGTCCGCCGGAAGAACGGGGGTTGACAATGGCGCGGGCCAGAGAAGCCGGTTGATAGCGCAGCAGCACGCGGTCTTGTTGCGCCTTAATCTCTTCTTGTGACAATTCGAGTTCCTCCATTATCAAGCCGCTGATGCGGTCCAGTATGGAAATATCCGGCTTGCCGAAAGCGCCAATACCGGTACGACGAAACATGACGTCTTCCAGGCTGTACGCCATTTCATAGCGCACCGCGTGGACAACTTCCGCCGCAATATTCGGCAGCCCTTCACTTATTCTTTCATAGAGCGCAGGCGCATCTTCAGCCAGGCGCAATATTTCGCTCATGCCGGCGCCGTAGTTATAGGCGAGGTGCTCCACAATATCGGGCGCGAGGGAGGCGTGCTTTTCTTTGGCCTGGGCAAGAAATTCGGCAAAGATGCCCGTATTGCCCCCGTATACCACCGCCTCGCCGCTCTTGCAGGGGGAGGCGGCGGCACCCAGTTTGACGACGGCCAGATCCACCAATTGTTCCGCCAGGGCGCGCGCGGTAGTCCACTTTCCCCCGATGGCCGTGATGATACCGGCCAATCCGTTCTCAATTTCATGGTCCACTATCTCGGCCGCGCGGCTTGCGCGGTAGGCATCCTTTCCCTCTGCCTCGCTCTCCGCTATAGTGGAAGTCTGGTCCACAATAGGGCGCAAGCCGCCGTAAAAATACAACACGTCCGAACGCTTCAATTTTGCCCCGGGATACGCCTCGTTGATGGCGCCGACAAAGTCGCTGATGTCTTTCTCCGTAACCCTGAAGGCGTCCGGGTCTCCCCGGTATACCGTATCCGTGGTGCCTATCAGAGAATATCCGTGCCAGGGCAGAATAAAGAAGTGTCCCTTACTGGTCAGCGCCGCCACGGCATGACCTTGGGTAATTGGCCGCGTCAGGATATGAATGCCTTTTGAGCGGATCAGTCTTTTGTGGCCACGTTTTCCCATCATGGCGTCCATGAGAATATCCGACCAGGGACCGGCAGCATTTACGGTAAGCCGGGCGCGTACGGCAATATCCGGCTGATGCGTGAGGTTGTCACGTATCCGCGCGCCCACCACCTGCCCTTTTTCCTGAATAACCTCGCATGCTTCCGCATAATTGGCGACCTGAGCGCCCCCTTCTACGGCACTGCGCAGACAGGCCAGGGCAAGCCGCTCCGGAAAATGCATCTGGTAATCGTAAAAGATAATACCGCCGCTGAGCTCTGGGCTCTCTATGCCCGGTTCCAGCGCAAGCGCTTCGGCCCGGTTCAGCGAACGGTGTGCCGGAATAAATTTCTCCGGATCGCCCAGACGATTCCGATCATAAGCCAACAGGTCATAGGCTGTCAGCCCAAGCGCCATCATCAAACGTTTTCGTATTCCTTTTCCGTACAGCGGCATCAGAAATGTAAGGGGATGCACCATGTGCGGTGCGATATGAGACCAGACCCGCCGCTCCCGAAGGGATTCCCGCACCAGGCCCAGCTCGAGGTTCTGCAGATAACGCAACCCGCCATGGATCAATTTCGAGGAGGCCGCCGTGGTCGCTCCCGCGAAATCGGACTTTTCCACCAGGGCTACCGAAAGTCCGCGCAATACCGCATCCCGCGCAATGCAGATACCCGCAATCCCGCCGCCAATAATCAAAAGGTCATGTTCTTTTGCCGCCATTGCCGCCAAGTCACGTTGCATTTTCAACCGGCTCCTTGCGCATGTTTCCCGCTTTCCTATGAAAACCTCGCGTAACCACTACTATAAGAAAATTCAGTTGCAGGGTTCAAAATAAATCGGAATGTCACATCGGTAGGACAGGAAATCAATTCATTTTTTTGCGGGAGACGACTACATGTTGTGTTGGAACAACACAGGAATTATCCACAAGTAATCCACAAATTTCCGTTACTTTTTCTCGAGAAAATATAGATTCAATAAAAAGGCCCCCTCCTCCCGTTAATTACTTGTAACATGCTTAATTTAAATAAGATACACAGACTTCTTAGGTTTCTTTATGGATGAATAGTCGGGGCGGCATGGCAGGAGGGTGACATTTCCACCTCTTTTCAAGAAAGTTATCCACGGGCTGTTCCACGGTGTGGAAACACAATATCTGAGGCGGATAGACCCAGAAGAAGAGCGCAGCTTAGCATCTTCCAGCAGCCCTCCAGAACGCATAAAACATTCCCGCGCCAAATTATACAAACCCGGCAAACTGTCCATCAAATGGGCATCGCCCTCCACAGCGCTCCAGGAGAGGCGCCTGTCCTCCTCTTTTTGGGGCCCGCAGATTATATTTTTGCGCAGGAGGGAGACCTGTCATTTAGGCCCGCCACAGGAAGCGCCTTTCTGCTTCAGTTCCTTGATCTTGATGTTTCGGAACCAGATGGGTGCGCCCGCATGTTTTCCCTGGAACCCGATTTTGCCCTTTGTGGGCAGGGTGCTCTTGGGTTTGCTGAGCCATTCCGGAACTTCGCTGCCGTCAGGGTTCGTTTTCGCCGAGATGTAGTCGTCCATGTTCATGGAGACGATATGCTCACCATTTAGCGCGACATCTATCTTTTTACCCACGCATCGGATGCTAAACCGGTTCCATTCTCCGGGTTTCTTGACCATGCTTTTGGTAGCGGGCAGATGACCGAAGATGGCGCCGCATTGCCAGGACTTGGGGGATTCGGCCCATTTTTTGGCGTGGTCATCCGCGATTTGAATTTCTACCGCGTTCGGAATCCAGTCCTTGACGTCGCTGCAATACACAATCACGCCGCTGTTAGTCTCTTCGGCATTCTTAAACTCCAAGTCCAGGATAAAATTCTCGTAATCTTTCTCGGACCATATAGCCTCGTCCTTGTTGGCGGTAAGTTCTCCATTTTCAAAGGTCCACACACCGTCGGGCTTGATGGTATTTGAAAGGTCCGGCGCAAACAGGTTTTCCCAACCCGAACTATCCGGATGGGAAAGGGGCCCCGTAGCGGGGCAATCGGCAGCATAGGCAGGCACGACAGTCAAAAAAAGACAGCAAACAACAGACAACAGTTTCATGGCTCCGCACTCCTTGGATAGTCAGTTGAAAATACAGAATTACAAACAGACAACACATTTATTATCATATCCGAAACAGGGGGAAACTGTCTAATGCACGGTGCCGCTGTTTTCAGGTATACGAAAGACCAGCATGATTTCCCCGAATGTTTCGAAGAGAAATGAATCCGTTCTTTGGGGAAATCACCACCCGATTTTATACATGGAATTTATGGTACTTCCACACTGCCACATTCACAGCCCGCAAACGGCAAAAAGAGAACCGCAAAGGTCCGGGTAGTCAAAACCGAGTTTGTAGAGTCCTTCAATCTGTAGCGGTCCCAGAATATTCCGGGTTATCAGGTCATCCAGCTGGAAGTCGGCCAAAATCTTGAGCATAATGCCGCCTCGATCCGTAATAGCGAGGGAGGCGGCTTCAATATCCGCAACAAGCGAGGTCTGGTCATAAACACGGCGATGGCCATGCTGCAAATCATGGGGGGTCAAGGCGTACAGGCTTGGAATCAGTCCCATGCGCAAGGCCAGTTGGCGTGACAAGGCGCGCGCATTGGGCACCACAAGGAATACATGCCCCGATGGGGATAACAGCCGTCTTGCCATACCCAGTATCTTGACCGGATCCTGAACGTGTTCCAGCACGTAGATGAGGAATATGGCATCGTAGGCGCCGGCAGGCCGGTCCGGCAGAAAGGTCTCAAACAACGCATGATGAAGTGTGATATTGGAAATGCCGCTTTGTTGTCCGGCTTCGAAAAAGGCCCGATTACCCTCCACAACGTCCAAGTGACGCAGCAGCGGCGCAAGCAGCCGTGTATCCACACCTTCGGCAAATCCCAATTGTAAACCGGTCATGGTTGTGTCCAGCCAGGGTTCGAAGGTGCGCACAATCAGTTGACGAATCACCCGATCCTGGGGAGATCCTTTCGTGTAGGTGACACCTACCGTTTCCAGAAAACCGAAGTCATCCGGCGTATTGCCCGGGCTCGATGTGTCCATAATCTCTTTTCCCAGCGCTTGCGGGCACCCGCAACGCCATTGTTTCCGACATGCCTTCAGCGGCTTGTGCCCGACCTGCCCGTGTTGTTCTTTATCAGAACCGCCGTGCCAAAGGATTCTCCAACATGAAAATCCGGTTCCCGACCGTGGTCCACCCAGGTGATCCATGTGGGCGGGCCCTTCGGGACCTCATAGTCCGCCCGAAACAGCCCCAGCCGGAACGTGTGTCCCTGACGGAGTTTTACTCCCATATCCTTCATGGCTTCCTCAGGCAACATCATCTCCACAATATAACCGGTGGCGGTTTCCCGAGCCTTGCAGGCCCACCCCCCAACGGGAGACCATGTATCATCAAACTTGCGATAAAAGCGGGCAGCATAGTCATGAATGGCGCCGCCCGGCGCTGCCTCGATACAATGATAAATTCTGTCCGCATCTCCGGTCCAAAGGAATATTTCGGCGCGGTCTTGCGGGTCCACATCCCGCTCATCTTCGGAAGGCGGCATGGAGACGGGGGTGGGATCTTCACACTCGAAAGTACAGTACAGGGCGTCTTCGTTCCAGAACAACCAGGCCTTGGTCGGCGGCGCGATACGCGAGGAATCGCCTGCCACCACGAATCCTTCCCAGGGCGCTTGCTCCTGGTAACAGGACTCGTCCAGGAAACCGTCCACGGTGATAGCCTCCTGCAGGTGCGGGATTCTCATCGAGGAAGTATTGTTTTCACGCAGGGCGACACACCCTGCCATGACGGCCAGAAAGAAGGCCAGGGAAACGCGACAGGCCATAGTGGGTTCTCCTTCAAAATCTTATCCGTCAAGCGCTTTCACATATTCTTCCAGTGGCGGGTCGCCATAACACTCCAGATATGCGGCGTCTATCCAGGTGGCAAAGGTGGTAACGTGGCGAATACCCCGCGCGGCGTACACGTCAGCATCCGCCCGGACTATGGCATCGTTCCAGGGTATTTTTTTGGCGGGCCGGGTCCAGGAAGAAAACCGGGACACATCCAGCCAATATTCCAGCACCTGCGCCGTTTTCCGGCCAAAGACCTCCACGTTTGCGTCCAGAATCTCCAGGTAACCGGAGTGGGAGGCGGGTTCGGAGCCCTGACCCCCCAATGGAACATCAGGGTCGCCGATGGAACGGTCATAAACGCGCGCAATGGGAGCAAACTCGATAAACAATGCTTCATGGGGCCTTACCCTTGTGGGGGGCGCCAGTGTTTTCCCATAAGAAATATGGCTGAGCAGCGCTTCCGGATTCAAATGTTTTCTCAAGGCCTCGACCATGGCGTTTTCCACGAGCACAGCCTGGTCACTGCTATTAAGGCCGGCGCATTTGGGGCAATGACACCATTGGCCACCATCGTCCGGCCAGTAGAAATATCGTCCTGAGGTGGGTTTCAATAGCGTCCCATATTCGACGGCCTTTTCGGCTAGTATCGCGAGCGCTTCTGGCGATGAGGGACAGCAATTACCGTCCGGATTACGCTTTCCCGTTTCATCCATGCGAAACATGTGCATATCCGGGGAATAGAAAAGTTCGCGGGACAGCAGCGTGCCCATGGCGTGCAGCGCATACTCGACCTGAACGCCCAGCCGGTTGCAATCGGCCAGAAACTGAAGGCCACGCGCCGATTTTATGAAATCCATGAGAACATCAAGGCGCCGGGCGGCGTGCAGGGCAATGGTGCTAATACCCGCGCGGGCTGCCCGCTGCGGCCAATCCGTCAGTGATAAATCCCACGGATACAAGACCACACCGCGCGTATTGAAACGGTGTGCAGACGCATCCGCGTGGAGAGCGGGCGCCACCATGCTTGCGGCGAGAATGCCAAGCGCTTCACGACGGGACAGGGTATTCGCTTTCATGGAACAGGTCGCTCCGGGGTGAAAGGCCTATATTCTTCCTCATTTGATTTCAAGGCAACGTTGACGCCGGAGTCAATGACATTGTATAGCAGTCGCCAAATAGCTTCGACGTCTCCAGTCTCTCTAGTCTATCAGGCGGACGGACGGTATGCAACCTCCGAAATATACGCCCAAATCCGCACATAAGAATCCGAATTCTTTGATTGGAGCCAACAAGGATAAGGAACGCAGAAGCGGCAGGATACCGCTTCTACGTTCCCGCCATTCCTTACGTGTGGATTTAGGTATACGCTCTGTGGTTCCGGTTTCTCCCGGTCTTGCTTCTAGTACCTCAACCCGCCTTTGAAGTTGGCGGCAAATTATTGTATGATAAGCGTTTCAGGATCCCTCAAAGTCATCATGCCATTCAATGAGAGTGAGTGCCCGTGATCACATCGCCAACCATACACGAAATCATTGAACTTCTTTGCGATGGGGCGCATCTTACGCGCGCCCAATCCGCGCGCGCCATGGAACTGATCATGTCCGGCGAGGCGACGGCGGCGCAAATGGCGGCCTTGTTGATTGGTTTGCGCATGAAAGGCGAAACATCGGAAGAAATCACGGGATTTGCGGAAATCATGCGATCCTTCGCCACGAAGGTCACCACATCACGCAGGCCGTTGGTGGACACCTGCGGCACGGGGGGCGATTGCACGGGCACGTTTAATATTTCCACAACGGCGGGTTTCGTTGTGGCCGGCGCCGGATTGGCCGTCGCCAAACATGGTAACCGGGCGGCATCGAGCCGTTGCGGCAGCGCGGATATGCTCGAGGCGCTGGGGGTCAATATTTCTCTTAGCGCGGAACAGACCGGCCAGTGCATAGACGAGATCGGCATCGGATTCTTGTTTGCCCGAACCCTCCACAGCGCCATGAAATATGTGGCGCCCGTCCGGCTCGAATTGAAAGTTCGCAATATATTTAATATTTTAGGGCCACTCACCAATCCGGCCGGGGCGGACCGACAGGTGGTGGGCGTGTTCAACGCGCAACTGGCGCCAACCATGGCGCATGCCTTGCTGGCGCTGGGAACGCGGCATGCCTTTGTTGTGGCGGGACGGGATGGCCTGGACGAGATTTCCCTGAGCGGTCCATCGCTGGTTTGTGAAGCAAGGGACGGTGCGGTTTCGGAATATGAAGTGCATCCCCATTCTTTTGACCTGTCTTTGGCGGCGCTGGGCAGTCTGGAGGGGGGGGATGCCCAGCTTAATGCGGGGATTACGCGCCGTGTCCTGGAAGGTGAATCCGGCCCATGTCGTGATGTCGTATTAATCAATGCGGCGCCCGCCCTCGTTGCGGGCGGTGTTGCCAGGGATCTTCATGAGGGCGTTTTGCGCGCAGCGGAATCTATAGATTCCGGCGCCGCCCTGGAAAAGTTGAATGATTTGATTGCTTTTACCCGGGGAATTCCCGCATTCTGACCTCCGCACCGCCGAGGAAAAGACTGAAGCGGGCCCCGGGGCATGTGGCGTTACTTTGAATTTACCCAACGAAATGCACTGTGCCTCGTTGGCAACAGGAACAAGGAGTCGGAATGAATACGAATATGCAGCAAGAATTTCAGGGGCCTCCCCTTCCGGCTGCGGTGTTTGTGGGAGATTTCAATACGGGCAAATCTCTCGTGATCAACGCGCTTTTAAGGAACAGCGTCCTGTTCATCAGCCGCGAGGAGAGTCGAACGCCGCCCGTGTTCGTCTCCCGAGGCGGTGTTCCCGAGACGGTATACGCATCCCGGTCGGAGGAAACGCAAACGACCGAGAGCAAGTCGCATGAGCAATTCCTGAACACCCGTCACCTGCAAGGACAGCCCTGTGACAGCGACGCTCTGGGCATTCAGACACCGGATATGCCCTTTCGTCATCTTGTATTCGTGGATACGCCCGGCGCCTCCACGGACGAGAACAGGCCGGCCATCCTGCGCCCCGCACCCGCCCTGGTCAACACACTTTTCGTGATTACCACCACGCTGGAATATTGGCCCGCACGACACACCATGGCCTTGATCAAGGAACATCATCTTCACTTTCCGGGCCGCTTTGTCGTGGTGGCGAACATGGCGGACCAAATGAATGCCAATGAGATACGCCGCGTCCGCGATCGCGCCAGGCATCGGCTCGAACGCAACGGTATTAACCCCGCGCCGCCGTTCTTCCCTGTTTCCGCCCGGCTGGAACTTGCGCGCCGGGCGCCGGGGGATGAATACCGGCGGCGGGTGAAGTCCGAAGTGCGCGAATTGTGCGATGCCGGTTTCGATGCCTTCCGGGTGACCTTGTATGAATTTGAAGCGAATATCTCTTCGAGCGGTGCGGGATATGACCTCAATGACTTGTTGACAAGCACCCTGGCAGCCGCAGTAACCATCAATGAGAAAGGGCAGAACCCATGCTGATCAATCCCCACCAAGAAAACCGCGATTGGCTCGTAAGCGCGTTGGATTATCTGCAAAGCTTTACCAGCCAGGACGAAGACTTTTTAGGTGACCGCAACTACGAGAGCAAAGCCATCGCCCATCAACGATCCGTGGTCACTGACGGCAAGTACCGTGTGGTTTTTTTGGGCGCTTTTAATGTTGGCAAATCCACCGCCATCAATGCCTTTCTCGGCGGCGCCTATCTGCCCATGGACATAGAGGAATGCACCTCGCGCCTGACCTATATTCAAAAAGGCGATGATCTGCGACTCGTGCTGAAACTCGATTCCGGGGCATCACACAATGAAATAGACGCCTTGAAGCGCGTCCTTTCCGAGATTGATGCGGTTATCGAAATCAGTGATGATAACCGCACGCTTACTGTAAAGTGCACGGGACAAAATCCCTCGCACATGCGCAAGGCGCTGGAACCCCTGGTAACCGTGTCGGCGGACGAGGACTGTCCGCATTTGGCGCCGCTTCGCGAAAAAACGGAATCGCTTACCTTGTATCTGCCCACGGACACGCTTGACAACGACATCATTTTCATAGACACGCCCGGCGTGCATTCCATATCGGACACGCGCCAGAAGATCACCTATGACATCATTGAACACTGCCACCTTGTGGTTGTCTTTGTGGACAGCGCCTTCGTGGGCAATGTCCATGATTTAAATTTCATCAAACGCATCATTACCTGTCGCGGCAGACGGGTATTTTTCGTTCTGAACAAGGCCGACAAATTGGAGAATGAAGAGATCGATCCGCGTGCCATGCACGGGCCCGCAGCGCAGCTGGTGGATACCTTCAGGCGCCACGATATTCCCGACAGCGCGGATACCTTTTTCCTGTCCGGATACCGGGCGCTTACCGCCATCGGGCTGGACCAGGGACAGGTCTCGCTGGAAGAAGCCCTGGCCGATAACAAACTGCTGGTTCCCATGGCCGTGACGGAACGCATTGAAGAGAGCGACGCGCCCGCGCGGGACCTCTCCGCCTACCTGATGGGGCAGAGCCGCTTCTCGCACCTGATGGAACGGCTTCGCGACTACCTCATCAACGAGAACAAATCCAACGCGATTATCGCTCTGGCGGATCGTTTTGTCTTTGAACGCGCTTCGGATTATCTCATCAGCATACGCAACCTGTTGACACTGGCGCGCGACCCCAAAAAGTTTGACGAACTGCGCGCCAACCGGGAAGCGCTTCTCGAACGCATTGAGACCATACGCGAGACCATCACCGAGGCCATGAAGGTTTATCAGACCCGTTTCCGGGGCGGGGAATTGAACGGCACGACCCTGCCGGGTTATGTGGATATCATGCGTAACATGCTCACCGAGTCCGCCATCGAAAGCCAGGTCGTCCAGCCGACACTGGGCTGGTTGAGACAGGACAACCACCTGAAACAGGCATGTCGCGACAAGTTCAAGCCCCTCACAGCCCAATTGGAGCATCAGGTGGACTCGTTCGTGTCCGGCATCCTGGCCACGCTTAACAAGACCATGGAAACCGCGGAGAAAGAAACCGCTGATATCGTTGCCCGTCAAGTGGGCGCCGCGCGGGAGTTGCGCGCTGGCTTGTTGGAACCGCAAAAGGCGCTCAAAGCGCATGTGGAAGGTTCCGTATCCGGCGAATATGTCGCCTTCGGCACGGGCGGCGCTGTTGTGGGGGCCATGTCGGGCGCCGTGGTGGGCTCCGTGGTGCCCGTGGTCGGTACCGCAATCGGCGCCGGGCTCGGCGGCCTCGTTGGCGCTCTGGTCGGTTTCCTGGCGCGGCTTGCCTGGAGCGAAGAACGCTGGATCAAGAAACTTACTCCGCTCGTGCGTCAAAATGCCATGGAAATGTTGTTGAAAGGCAAGGAAGACAGCCCCAAACCGATTGTCACTGTGTTGGCCGAGTACCTTGAGAACCGCGGACAGTCTTTCGGCGCAACGGTGCAGGCTGAGATGAATAACGCCTTGGATGCGGTTCAGAAAGAATGCTTTGCCCTGCTTGCCAAGGAAGAGGAAATCCGCCGGGAACGGGATGCCATTATTGCACGTCTTGAACCCAAGGAAATCAAACTTGAAGGCATTCGCACCCGGGCCGAAACGATTCTTGAGGAAGACGCGCTATCGTGGGCGCCTTCCTATCAGACCATTTAGGCTTGACACAGCAACCGCATCCTGAAAGACTGAACTGACATTTTTGACCGAGACCCGTATTTTCCGCCCGTCATGAGATTCTCATGACGGCTTTTTTTTCTCCAGCCGGGATAGTAGCGACACCTTTCGCCGGGGTACTTCGTAAAACACCACAGGACCCTGTTTATCCCATAAAAGGCAGTTACCGTCGGAAAACCTAACAAACGAAAGGACCGAAAGGATTTAAGGCGCTCAATTCAATTTCGTTGACAAAAAAGTATGAGTTTGACTTTCCTGGGAACGCTGCCCCCCAGCGCGACAGGACCATGGGTATGGACGACAAGTGAGAGAAAGACTCAGCCAAAGGTTTGGGCGCTTGTAATTAAAGGCTCTATTCCTTCATGTCCTTCAATTCCCCTGGCTTGAAAACCGCTTCAGAATCCAATTGCCGTTTTGGTTTCTTAAAGGCGAGTTCAAAAGAATAAGTTCAAAATAATGCTTGCAACATACCGTAATATATGTTATAATTCTTAATTATAGCGAGAGAATAATTTTTGTTATATCGTATTTTTATAAAATGATACTGAAAAGGACTGAAAATATATATCCGCCAGAGGGGCAGAGATAGTGCCATCTTGGGCGATCCCCGAAATTAGAATAATGAGTTATGGGATTTTGTTCAGGCCTACGTCTGGGGAAGTCATTGGAATCAATCAGTATGCTGTTTCGGAGTCTGTCATACGGGAAAAAATTTCTTCCTGTGTTAAGGAATAGGGCTTATCGCACCATCGAGGCTGTTTATGTGAAAGGGGCTTGAGATGATTTTGCGTAAGGATTCCGGGAAATCGAAATGGGTGGGCCAAAAGAAACGACTCGCTGTAATCATCTTGGCTGCGGGAATTTTTGTTGAGCTGGCGGTTGTAGTCTCAGGAACAGTACTCCGGCAATTACCCCATCTATACAATGTTTTCCAAATAGAAGAAACCGTCTACCACAATTTATTTGTTATAAACAGTGTTTGCGGGTTTGGGGGTTCGCTGTTGCTGTGTCTTGGCACCCTATACATCGTCAAGCAATTCCAAGTAAGTAAACCCGCGGTAAAATGGGCGTATATCGCGTCCATCTCTTTTATGCTGTACCGGGGGTTTGATATCGTCCAATCGTTGCACTGGCTTTATCTCACAGACAGATTTGGACTGAAATTTGAAGTGGATGTACTGATCTCCAATTTATTGCTGGTGCAAAGCGGCCTGGCGGTGGTCTTGGCGATGATTCGCGCCTTATATGATTTACACCAGGTCACTTTGACCCTGTCTGTACGAAATGCCGACCTGGATCGGGAAATTCAGGAGCACCGCAAATCAGAAATGCGAACGCAAGCCGGCGAGCAGAAACTGTCTGTAATCGTGAACGCGATTCATTCCCCGCTTTTCCTTGTCAACCGGGATGGGCACATTCTGGCGCACAATCAAAGACTACCCGTTTTTTTAGGTTCCCGTGAATTTCTGCTCGTCGGGAAATCGTTGTGTGAATTAGTGTCCGAAGCCCTGTTTAAAGAAGGGGAAAAGCATGCCCTGAAAGCCATTGAGGAGAACCGACCAGCGAAATTTATTGTAAGCCACAAAAATCATCTATGGGAAACGAATATCTACCCCGTTATGGAATCGAATGGGGCGGTGGACTGTATCACCGTAGTGATCACTGATATTACAGCCCGGATTCGGGAAGAGGAGGAACGCCGGTTGCTGGAGACCGCCATCACCAGTGCCGCGGAATGTATTATCATTACGGACGCGGAGGGTCGTATCGAGTATGTGAATCCGGCTTTCGAGGAACAAACCGGATATATACGGTACGAAGTAATGGGCCGCACCCCGTCAATCTTGAAAAGCGGCAAGCATGGACCGGATCACTATCGGGAACTCTGGCAGACGATAAAACGGGGCGATATCTGGCGCGGCAACTTTATAAATCGCGCCAAAGATGGCTCCCTGTTCCGAGAGATAGCCACTATATCCCCCATAAGAAATACAGAAGGCGCTATTTCCCATTTTGTCGCGGTGAAAAGAAATATTACCCGTGAATTTACGCTGGAGAATCAGTTACGGCAATCGCAGAAAATTGATGCCCTGGGCATGCTCGCGAGCGGCATCTCCCATAATCTGAAAAACACGCTTGGCGTTATTCTGTGCCAGACGGAACTCGTGCGTGAAACGTTAGAGTCTTCCTGTGAAACTTCTATGCAATATTCGAATATGTTTTGTTAATTCA
>JAEAMG010000865.1_pt1 | contig 28769 bp, 22 predicted proteins | sample 8958741 | NCBI WGS metagenome assembly JAEAMG01 (sample SAMN16933256, study PRJNA681125) | bioreactor sludge metagenome | isolation source: anaerobic bioreactor treating anionic surfactant - SDBS | place: India: Bengaluru | collected 2019-02-28 | reverse complement strand
ACGCCATCGACGCGCTGTCGCCTGAGCGTCTGCAAGAGCGGATGGACTACTACGCCGCCGCCGTGATGACCCACCGCGAACGCAACCAGTGTGCGGTCCATCTGGCGTTGGACCTCCAGGGCTGGAAACCGCCGGTGGATCTGGTAGCCCGTCTGCACTGTCGGGCCAGAACACACCGGGATATCTCGGGCATCAATCAGGTGGAGTGGGCGACGAAGTCCAGCGTCTACGGTCGCGGGGAAACGTCCATGTTCGGCTCCGCTGGCGGCGTCCAGCTGTGTATCTACAACAAGACCGAACAGGCCCGCGCAACGGACAAGCTCGACTACTGGGAAAGCGTCTGGCGTCGGCGTGATTCGTTCGATGCCAAAGACCCGGAGAACTACAACCCGGCCCAGGACGTGTGGCGCGTCGAGCTGCGTTATCACCATTCGATCATCCAGCAGTTCGCCAGCGGCTCGACAGACGTGAAGACCGGCCAAGCCATCGACACGGACTCCTTCGCCGCCTTCTCGGCCCATCTGGACGGCCTGTGGCGCTACGGTCTGAGCCAGTTCAAGTTGCTCGCCCGTCCCGGCTACTTCGATCCGATCTGGACGCTCATGCGTGACGACGCGCGGGTCGATCTGCCGGTCGATTCCCTGGTCGATGAGACGGAGTACAAGCGCTACTACAAGACGAGCCGGGGGTTCTCGGGCAAGAACGTGGAGCTGTTCCTGGGAAACTTCGTAAGCCTGCTGGCAAGGGAGCGAGTGGGCGCTAAGAAAGCATTCGAGACCCTGAAGCAATGGGACTGCTGGCCGGTGATTCGCGATCACTATGCCGCCAAGGAAATGAGCGAGCGCGACCTCTACAAGCACATCAAGGATCTGCTGCAGGAACGCCATGTGAGGTGGGGCAGGGCGGTATGACGGTCAAGAAGCGCCCTGACGGTCGATGGCTGGCCGATGTTCAGCCGATCCGTGGTCAGCGATTCCGCAAGCTGTTCACGACCAAGGCGGAAGCCCTGCGCTACGAGCAGTACATCATCGCCAACAAAGCGGCTGACGCTGCCTGGAATCCAAAGGCCAAGGATCGTCGCCGACTATCTGAGTTAGTTGGCCTGTGGTTCGATCTGCACGGGCATATGCTCAAGGATGGTGAGCGCAGAAAAGCCAAGCTCGATGCTCTGTGTGTGCGTCTGCGTGACCCGATCGCGATAAAGCTCGACCCGGCCACCTATGCCCATGAACGCCGCTTGCGGGCAGAAGCTGGCATCACGCCTAAGACGCTGAACAACGAGTTGGGTTATATCCGGGCGGTGTTCAATGAGCTGCGAGGCCTGGGCCAGATCGACTATGCGAACCCGCTGGAGTTGATGAAGCCCTACCGGATTGAAGAACAGGAACTGTCCTGGCTGACTCAGGAACAGATAGCCGAGCTGCTGACAGCCATTCGTGAAGGCTGCGACAACCCGCATGTCGAACCTATCGTGCTGCTCTGTCTGGCTACTGGTGCTCGATGGTCGGAAGCGGAAGGGCTCACACCGTCCAGGCTGCGCAATGGTGCTGTCACGTACAGCAAGACCAAATCCAGCAAGGTGCGAACCGTGCCGATCCCGGCAGAGCTGGAAGTCTTCATTCGTGATCACTGGAAGCGTCACGGCCAGTTCACCGGCGCTATAACGTCCTTCCGTCGAGCGTTGAGCCGGTCGGGCATCGTGCTGCCGAAAGGGCAGGCTAGTCACGCTCTCCGACACACGTTCGCCAGCCACTTCATGCAGAAGGGCGGGAACATCCTCACGCTACAGAAAATCCTGGGCCACTCCAGCTTGGCCATGACTATGCGCTATGCGCACTTGGCACCGGAGCATTTGGCTGAGGCGGTAAGACTTAGCCCGTTGGCAGGTGTGACACTTTCGGGACAGTCGAGGCCCCTGAAAACACAAAACCCCTGAAATTCGCTAGGAAAATCAGGGGTTTATGTTTGCTTTAATTGGTGGGCCGGGGTAATCTGAAATGATTTATTATCTTGTTGAAATATATAAGAAAATGTCGGTTTAATATTCGGGTGGAATACCGTTTGGAATACCGGGTGGCTGGATTTGAACTCAGGATGCCGTAGCACTCCTTGAGGCTGATCTTGTGGTCTCTGCCGGTGGGACAGCATTCAATCATCGGTGAGATATACGCCAGCGTCAGCCTCCATCTTCACCAAGCTCTCAATGACTTGAGCGCGTTTCAGGCCATGCGCTTCAGCTAGCGCATCGAGCTGGGCGATCACCGTTTTCGAGAGCATGACGTTGACCTGTTTCTTGTCGGCGGCGCGCTCGTCGAATTGCTTGCGACTCCATCGCCTCTTGATCTCTCGAATCATGGCCGTCCGTTCGCTACGGCCTATATCTTCCTGGTCGAAAAACATCAGCAGCTCTTGATAGTTGCTGAGCGGCGTTTGCCTAGATAGCGGCGACAGATACTTCTTCTTAAGCCACTCCCAGGCACAGGCACAGCGCTTTTCGCCCGCTTTTTTATCGGCGAACCATTCGAACTCGCTGTCCTTTGCCTTGTGCCTGAGCCAGTCCCGGTGAAGCTGTTCGACCTCGTATGCCTTCTCAGCAATATCGAAATCCCAAAGGTCGATCATGGCGATGAGGCGGTCCCTGCCAGTGAGGTGGACTAGACCGCGAGGCAGGCGCAGATCAGTCATCTGCTCGATCTCGCGGAGCAACCACCGATACTGCCGTTCATCTTCTTCGATCCACCCCAGCTTTTCGTTTGGAAGCAGGAGTCGGTCCTTTTCTCGAGGGATGCGGGACTGGAAGATCTTCTGGTCCTTCAGGGCTCTGGCGATCTCGTCACGCATGGTGAGGCCGTTGCAGGTTTTGAGATCAAGCCTGGCCTCTCTGTAGTGGTCGAGGTACAGCCACAGCCAGATGTCGTGGCGATGGTTTCGATGAGGTTCTTGGAGCAGTTCGCTCAACCTGTCCGCATCCTTGCTGCGTGCGCGATTGTCAGTTTTCACGTCATTTCAATCCAGATCTAAGGGCGGCTTTGGCGCAAAATGTCGCCTGATTCTACATCCATTCTATAGATGTTCTATTTATCTTATTTTGAGCATCTATGATGTCCTCTAAGGCGATTCTAGAATCTATTTTTTCTTCTTAATCCCATTTTTACTAGGTTTCAGTTGGTGTTTTTACAGATTTACGAATTTTTCTATTCAAATAAATTTTTGTGCGGGGTTAGAGCGCAGCACGGAGCGACAGTCTGAAAGTGCGGTTTGCTACCACGTTCAGGCAGTCGACAAGATGATCAGGAGGCTGGGGCGCTAGATTGGTCCGACGAACAAATGGCTATCTAGAACTCAAGCCAGATGTCCTGCTGGGCATGGTGTGAGCCGGGGGACGGTTTCTGAGTGCAGGCGGCTAGTCACGAGACAGAGCAAGCGCCAGAGAGCTGTACGTTCACAGCTTGGCTAGGCCTTAGGGGGGCTGGAGGGGCGCCTGCCGATCAGTTCTTCAGTGTTTTTTTACCAGCTCTGCCAATCCTCTGAACGAATACGAGGAGCCCCGTTCATGAGGATCATTCGCCTGAAGGAAGTCATCGACTCGACCGGTCTTGCCCGATCGACAATCTACAAATACATCGCGGAAGGCACCTTCCCGAAACCGGTGTCACTGGGTGACCGTTGTGTCGGCTGGGTAGACAGCGAGGTGCACGACTGGATCCTGGCAAGGATTGAGGAGCGCGACCTGGCTGAAGGTGCTGCACCACGTTCCACCGGCCACCTGAGCGTGGCTAGCTAGAAATGACCATAAGTGCCATGACCGGCTATGGCTGGTCATGGCACTTATGCCGCTGGGAAGTCCAGCGCTCTCAGCTAACTCTCCCAGGATGTAACCCGGTGAATCTCTCAGCTGGCTCGGCGATGCTGCCATCCCCTTGCCAGGCCAGCCTGAGATGGTTGCAGGGGCTTGGATCGGGATCTAATTATATAGTCATAAACTATCAATCTATAACCGATCAATAGCCAGGGAGTTGATGGCTACACAGCCACCACTAGCCAGCCAGTTGGATAGGTCATCGGTAAAAAAGTACACAACACCCACCTGATATGACTACAACCAATCAGGTACACCTCGATGACCAAGCGAACCAGCAACACCTATCGATCTCAGTCCGATACCGCTATCCGGATTGAGCGACTGATCCAAGCCATTCAACGCACAGATAGCCAAGCCTTTCGAATCACTTACTCGAAGCACGGCGATGAGCAGGTCAAGGCAACAGGGCTGTCAAAATACTTCGATGGGGTCGAGCAGATGGTCGCGCTGTTCGAGTGTGATCAGGCGTATCAGTACAGCTGGCAATTGAGTCTTTTCCAGGAGGCCTGTCAGGCCATTGGGATTGAACTCAGCCCATTCGGCATTACCTGCTTGAACGAATGTGAAACGCGCTATCTGAGCTCCCGCGAGACGCTGAACGAGCTGACCCAGGGCGTCCGTGCTCTCCTCACCCAAAAGAGGTTCAAGCGCAGGGAGCATGACCAGCGCTACTTGGCCATTCAGCAGGAGATCGAGATCGGTCGCTACGTGGATGCCGTGCTTGATCGCTACGCCCGTACCTGCGTGATTCGGGTTGATCTGTATTACCGCACAGAGGCCCAAGCGAGGTTGCGTGTGGAGCGCGTATTCGACGATCTGAGTCGGTTGATTGCTGAGCGGGAGCGTAACCTGATTTTCGATCATGAAACCGGCTATATCTGCAGCGTTGAGCAAGGCGAGGATCGTGGGTACCACATCCATGCGGCCTTCTTCTTCAACGGTGCTGAAGTGAGTGCCGACATCTACAGGGCGCAGCGGATCGGTGAGCTATGGGAGCGCATTACCCGTGGTCAGGGTTGCTTCAACAACTGCAATCTCGAAAAAGATAAACATCGAGACAGGCTGGGGATTGGCATGATCCACAGACGGGACCTGAATGCACGGGGTAACGTGCATTACGCTATGCGCTACCTGGTCAAGAATGATCAACAGCTGCGGCTCAAGCCGGTAGGTGTTCGCTGCTTGCGTAAGGGGCAGGCAAAGAAAGGTTTGCGGGGGTGACTAATCGTCCACTCCCTGGCGAAGGTAGTTGATCACGCAGGCTGGGATGGTAGCTCAAGCTCGCACGGCGCCTCTGGAGCTGGAGCCCTGGTCGGTCGATGGTTTAGGCTCTGGCCAGGAATCTAAGGCTGGCGTGAGTGCTGTGGGATGACAGAGAAAGGGGAGCGATGCCGGCAGCATTACCAGTCGGTGTATGAAAGGAATCAGCCTGCACTCAGCAAGGGTCGTGCTCTTGATGAAAGCCTGCATCATTTCCTGGAGCAACGGCCTGCAGGTAAAAACCTCTCGGCACTTGACCGCGCGACCGGCTTGGCTTCAGCACCATTTTGGCGTGATGTGGAGGCGGTCGCTCAATCCGAGTTGGCGAGCCTTGCCCTCAGTCGGGTGTTGCACTTCGACACTGCAGTTAGCGTCGAGCTACTGCTGGAGCTGGCCAGTCATGCCCCGGACACCCTCAGATGGGCGATCCGCTACTCGAAGCTGTTTGAGCGTATTGCTTCGCCACTATGGCTTGCGCTTCGTACGGCGCTCACAGGGGATGAGTGGCAAGTATTCTTCGGTGTCTGTGACCGCTTGCTGGATCAGCTCAAGCCCTTTGATGAGCTGATTGCCAGCGCTGAAAATCAGCTTAAGCAGTTGTCCCTGCTGGAGCTGTTTTCCTATCTCAGCGTGCTGGCCTATGAGGCCTTTGCCGAAGATGTGCCCGCTGATCGCTCCGATCAGCAGTGGCAGGTCTACAACCGCATCATATTGAGGAAGCTCCGGGCTTGCCCGGAAGAGGACTTTCGCCTGACCGAGTCCCGGCTCGGACAGTCGCTGAAGTGTCACTTGTCACCGATTATTTTCCCTGAGTCGCCCACCGCGGATTCGGTCAGGTGTCGTGAAAACCTCGAATTGCTGGCTGTTCTGATTGCGGCAACCCAAGAGCGGATCGACTACGAAGGTTCGATCGACTGGTTCTGCTTCGATCCGGAATGCCGTTACCAGCTCAAGCCGGGAGAGTCGGTTATCTATAACCAGTCGGAGGCGGGAGCAGAACGGTGGCAGCGAACTGGGCGCAAGAACGACTTGCTTTGGCACTACTGGATGAACCGGGCTGTGCAGGCATTTGTCGACTCCGGCCTGGCCGAACAAATTATCGGCTCGCCTGAGAACCATGAGCTGAATCAGTTGGCCTGCATCAAGGCGATGCGCAGTGAGCTGCAATTGCAGCAGATTTATGGCCTGGGTGATCGGCTCTCTCTCAGTGATGGTGCTTCGGTTCAGCTTCACCATGTATTGCTGGCGAGCGAGCTGACCTCGGTTTTCTTTCAGAGTCAGTACATCCAACCATTCCAGGACTATCTCCACGAGTCGGGTGCACTTGCCCATGCGCTGGGCCGTCTGGCCATGGATGGCTTGTTGTCGGGGGAGAACAGGTTCCCCATGACATGGTCCGAAGAGGAAGAGAAGATCCGCAGGATTAAAGGCTGGACGGTCAGCGAGGAATATCCGCGAGGAAGCGCCGATTCAGCTAAGGCCATTCTCAAGTTCTGGACCAGCGACCTCAAAGCGCTATCGCAGCAACTACTGAAGCAGCAGCCAGGTATGCCGGCGCCACGCCTGTACGAGCAGCCCTTCTACAAAATCGGCCGGTACAGCTTTCAGTTTCCCTGGGTCTGCGCGCAGCAAAACAACCTGACGGCAGCCATCAATAACCTGCGACGCGTGAATGCCCGCAGAGTCGATGTGCAGGCAGAAACCCAACGAGTAGAGCTGGCGCTGGCCGAGAGTCTTCGACAACGAGGCTTTGCCGTTGAGGTGGGCTATCGGCCACTGGCGACCGAAGAGGAGGATGCTGGCGAGGTGGATCTGATCTGCCACCTGGATGGCGTAGTGCTGCTCTTGGAGGTCAAGTCGGGGTATATCCGTTCGACCACCCATGAGGTCTGGCTCCATCGCACCAATACGTTGCGCAAGGCTGCCTGGCAGTTACGGCGCAAGCAGGTAGCGGTGCTTAGTGCGCTGATGGCTGATCAAGAGCTACGCGCCAGGTTGGGCTATCACGGCCAGGAGCCTGAGGCGGATATGCGTGCCTGGATCGTCGATACCTCCATTGAGCTAGATGGGCAGTCAGTCGATGGTTTCAGGGTGGTATCCCGTGAGGCACTGGAGGTCATTCTGCGTGATGAGAAGCCGCTCCTCAGGCCGATAGATCAGCTTGACGAGGAAAGTCGGGATTCATTGTTTCCTGACGGGTTTACTGCTGGCCGATTTATCGCCGTTGTTGAGTCAGATGAGCTGTGGCGAGGTATCTGCTAGGGCTAGGTCGGCAATGGCTTGGCATGCCTGTGGTGCTGCAGAGCTTCTGAAAGTTCGTCTCCAAAAAGCCTAGATACCGCGCCGAGCCGGGTGGCTAGGATGCGACTTCCTAACCACCCAGCAGGAGACAATCATGTCCAAGCAACCCAGCACCACCAACCAGCAGCGTCAGCAACACAATCATCGCTCGGATGCACTGAACAATAATCGCGGCACATCGGGAACCAATCCGACTAATGCTCACATTCATGGCAATCGTGGTAAACAGCTCAACCCCAATCAGCGCTAGGAGTGCGTTCCCCCGGTCGTCCCTGGCCGGGGGTATCAAGGATTTCAGATGAGTAGAGATACTTGCTTTGCCACCCAAGGCGAGCTGGTCAAGCTGGCCTACGATGCATTCGGCGTGCTTCCCCGCAAGGGCTCCCGCCGTACGAGCAAGGACGCCAGCCGCGATGGTATTGATGAGACACAGAAGAAGACCATTCAAAAGCAGTTGGCGAGGCTTGCCGAGGAAGAAGGCGGGCTGCTGTCGAATTTCGGGCAGGTGATTCAAACGCTCAGCAGCATTCTGACAGCATATTTGCCCAGCATTCAGATCATGAGTGCCATAGGCGATCCGCTCAATGATCTGCTGGATGCCTACAGCCGGCTGGTTCGTGAAGAGGGCACTTACCTCAGCAAGGCAGAAACCCTTCGGCACTTCATCTCGATCAGAACAATCCCTTTGCTGGTCGTGTCGCTGAATCAGAGCCTGCTCGAACACCGAATCACAGATATGGGGCTCGACACCCCGGAAGACCAATTCTGGTACCTACCGACAGTCGCTGAAGATGGCAGCCTGGTTTTGCCTTTAGAAAAGGTCATGCGCTGGGTTTATGCGCGCTGTGAACTCTCGCAGACGCAGCTCCACTACCCAGGCAAGAATCCGCGAAGCGATAACCGCACACTTCAGCAGAACCTAGACAACGCTATCAAGTGGATGCGGGGTCAGAGGCTCCCAGCGCTGCCTGCTCTATTTAGGAATTTCGAAGAATCCTTTGCTGCGCTGGGCCAAAGCGGGCGAGAGATACCCAAAGAGCTTCAGGCCAGCGTCTTCGTGGCATTGATGGTCGCTCGGGTGTCGAGCTACCTGGCGAGGGAAATTAATGACGCCTATGGGCATCAGTACCTCGCCGATGTCTGCAATCAATTCCGTGATTACGCCCTGTGGATCACCGATGACGTTAACGAGTTCAAAGCTGAGCTTGCGCCGGTAATGCAGCGACAAGAATCACCTGAGTCGGCCCTGTTTGTGTGGCTCAATGCCTGTAGTCACTACTGGGCATTCTTCGGCAGAAAATTGGCCGCTGTTGCTGACACTGTTCAGCGGCTCAAGGACGCTCGTCCGGGGGCGCCAATACGAGATGATGTGCTCGCAGCGCTCAAGAGTAAGTACGGCCTCTTTGCCGTGTGCTCCCTTTTAGATCGCATTCAGCGGCAGTCAGCATTTCTTCCGCCCCACGGTTTTGTCGAGTTGCTGTACCAAGGTTTTGATCTCAAGAACGACCCGGAAACCCAGCTGGGCCACATTGACGAGTATGCCGCTCAGGTAGCTGCTTACGACCTGGATGAGCAACTGTGCTGGATGGTGCCCTGGTTACGCGGGGTCTACCACTACCGTAAAGAAGAGTTCGAGGCTGCTATGCCGCACCTCCAGGCGGCCTTTGAAAATGCCAAGTACCGGGCAGGCAAAAACCAATACACGCTGGTTAATCAGTACGTCGAGGTTGCGGCAAAAAATGATGACCGCCGTGGCTTCAAGAAGGGCATTGAGTGGGCGCAGTACCTGGACATTAAGATCCGCTGGCTGCGTGATGATGAGCCGACCGAAGAGAAGCTGGACGCTGTTTATTTCATCATGCAAAAGGCGCGGTACGACCACCAAATGTAGCGAGGGCGGATGGGCCGTTCATCCCCTTCTTCGCAGCACGCCAAGCGCTGGCTAAGGTGCATGGCAGACCGCATTCCAGGGCTCCTAGTGCTCTGGTGGCGGTAGCGGAAACTGTATCTATCGGTCGGCTTGGATCTTTTTCACATGCCAATGCTCGTTCCTTTATCATCCATGCACTTTGCATGGATGGTGGGCCTAAAGACCCCCTTTGCCGCCTTGGCAGCAGTGATCGGAACAGCCCTATTATGAACGCCGTAGAAATCGAACAAGCCATCACCGACCTGGCCAGCCAGCCGTTTGACCGGGTCGAGTTCCCTTATGCCTTCCTGCAGGCCTTTGGTAACAAGGAAACCACCCTCAAGCGTCTGCGTTCGGGGGCAACCAACAAGTCCGATCTGGGCGGCGTGCTACAAACCAACAATATCCACCTGACGGTGTGTGAGCCAGGCAGGGTCACCGAAACCCTGGCGGCGCTCAAGGCCAGCCCTGCTACGGCCCGTGCCAAGGCTAAGTACGTGCTCGCTACCGATGGCGAGACGCTGGAAGCTGAGGAGCTGGAAAGCGGCGAGACGGTCGCCTGCGATTACCCGCAGTTTCCTGACCACTTCGGCTTTTTCCTGCCGCTGGCAGGTATTTCCACAGTCAAGCAGATCCGTGAGAACTCCTTTGATATCCGCGCGACCAGCCGACTGAATCGGCTCTATGTGGAGCTGCTCAAGGATAACCCTGCTTGGGGCACGGCCGAACGCCGCCATGAGATGAACCATTTCATGGCGCGGCTGATCTTCTGCTTCTTCGCAGAAGATACCGACATTTTCAATGGCACCGGCCTGTTCACCGACACACTCACGCAGATGAGCGACCGCGATGCCAGCAATCTGCATGAGGTTATGGGCGAGATCTTCCGCGCCATGAACACGCCGATTGCTCAGCGAGCTTCGGCAAATCTGCCACGCTGGGCGGATGCTTTCCCCTACGTCAACGGTGGGCTGTTCTCGGGCGAGCCGGACGTGCCGCGTTTTTCTCGCATTGCACGGAGCTATCTGCTGCATATCGGCGCGCTGGATTGGAAGCAGATCAACCCCGATATCTTCGGCTCCATGATCCAGGCCGTGGCGGACGACGAGGAGCGCGGCTCACTAGGCATGCACTACACCAGCGTGCCAAATATCCTAAAGGTACTGAACCCGCTGTTACTCGATGAGCTTCGCGCCAAGCTGGAAGAGGCCGGTGACAACCCGCGCATGTTGCTCAACCTACGCAAACGTCTGGCACGTATTCGAGTGTTTGATCCGGCCTGTGGTTCGGGCAATTTCCTGGTCATCGCCTACAAGCAGCTGCGCGAAATTGAAAATACGATCAATGAGCGTCGTGGCGAGCCTGGGCGTAAGAGCGATATTCCTCTCACCAATTTCCGAGGTATCGAGCTGCGGGACTTCTCTGCTGAGATTGCTCGACTGGCCCTAATCATCGCTGAGTATCAATGCGATGTGCTGTACCGAGGACAAAAAGAGGCTCTGCTGGAATTTCTGCCGTTGAGCAGTCAGAACTGGATTACTCGTGGCAATGCCCTACAGGTGGATTGGCTTAGTACCTGCCCGCCAACAGGGACCGGGGTTAGGCTTACAGCCGATGACCTTTTCCAGAGTCCACTGGATCAGGCCCAGATTGACTTCGAGAACGAAGGTGGCGAGACCTACATCTGCGGCAACCCGCCGTATTTGGGCAGTACCTGGCAAAGTGATGATCAAAAAGACGATCTCAGGAAGCTCTTTGACAGTCGAGTAAAAAACTGGAAATCCTTGGACTACGTTGCCGGCTGGTTCCTCAAGGCGGCTGACTATTGCCGTCATGCCAATGCAGCAGCTGCGTTTGTATCGACCAATTCCATTTGCCAGGGGCAGCAAGTACCGATCTTGTGGCCGGAAATTTTTTCCACCGGCTGTCAGATTTATTTTGCTCATACCAGCTTCAAGTGGACCAACCTGGCTTCTAATAACGCAGGGGTTATGGTTGCCATCATTGGAATTTCGGCCACTCCGAGCACTGTGCGCCGCCTATTCTCAATCGGTGATGACGGGCAGCTAAACGAGCGGCAATGTCAGCACATCAATGCTTATTTGATAGCCGGTGCTGATGTAATAGTGAATAAGTCTTCACTTCCTTTGAGCGGCCAAGCTGAAATGAGTTTCGGCAACAAGCCAGTTGATGGTGGTCATTTATTGCTTTCTCGTGATGAGGTTTCGAATCTAGGTTTGACAGCTGAGGAGCATGGGCGGTTTATTCGACGAATATACGGTTCAGCTGAGTTTATTCGAGGGCTAGAGCGCTACTGCCTTTGGATTGAAGATGCGCATTTACCTGAAGCTCTGAAAATCCTATCAATCAGGCAACGGATTGAAGGGGTGCGAGCGATGCGGCAAGAAAGCCGCGACAAAGGTGCCAATGAAATGGCTAATAGGGCGCATCAGTTTCGAGAGATGTACTTTGGTAGGTCGCATACCATCGCGATGCCTCGCACATCCTCTGAATCTAGGCCATTCCTTCCTGCAGGGATCCTCGACGGGAATGAACGTGTCACTAGTGAGGCTTTTGCCCTTTACGACGCGCCGCTCTGGAATTTAGCACTAGTTATGTCGCGTTCACACTTGGTTTGGATAGCCACGATCTGTGGAAAGATGAAGACAGATTTTCGCTACTCCAACACGTTGGGTTGGAACACCTTTCCTGTCCCCGCGCTGACCGAAAAGAACAAGGCCGACCTTACTCGCTGCGCTGAAGATATTTTGCTTGCTCGTGAAGCCCATTTCCCTGCCACTCTAGCGGAGCTCTATGTCGCAGAGATGATGCCGGACAACCTGCGCGCCGCTCATGAGCGCAATGACGAACTACTGGAGCGCATCTATATCGGTCGTCGCTTTAAAAACGACACCGAGCGCCTGGAGAAGCTGTTCGAGCTGTACACCGAGATGACGGCTAAGCAGAAGCCAGGGAAGGCAAAGCGATGAGCGACCTAATCCTTTACAGCTCGGAAGATGGTCAGACGCGGCTGCACTTGCGTGTTGAGGGCCAGAGCGTATGGCTGAGCCAGTTGGAAATCGCTGAGCTGTTCCAGACCACCAAGCAGAACGTGTCTCTGCATGCCAAGAACATTTTCGAGGACGGGGAGCTGGGCATCGAGGCAACTGTCAAGGATTCCTTGACAGTTCAAGTCGAGGGCCAGCGGCAGGTGAAGCGCAAGCTGACCCATTACAACCTCGACCTGATTTTGGCCATCGGCTACCGGGTGCGTTCGCCGCGTGGCGTGCAGTTCCGTCAGTGGGCCAGCACGCACCTTAAGGAGTTTCTGCTCAAGGGCTTCGTACTGGATGACCAACGTCTGAAGAATCCCGGTGGCTGGGATCACTTCGACGAGTTGCTGGCGCGCATCCGCGAGATTCGTGCTTCGGAGAAGCGCTTCTATCAGAAGGTGCGCGAGCTGTTTGCCCTGAGCTCTGATTACCGCATTCGTGAACAGGAAACTGCGCTGTTCTTCGCCGAGGTACAGAACAAGTTGCTCTACGCCACCAGCGGCCACACCGCAGCCGAACTGGTGGTCAAGCGTGCCGACCCCAGCCAGCCCAATATGGCTCTGAGCACCTGGAGCGGCTCTCGCGTGCGCAAGCAAGACGTGATTGTCGCCAAGAACTACCTGACGGCTGACGAGATCGACACGCTCAACCGTCTGGTGGTGATCTTCCTAGAGCAGGCTGAGCTGCGCGTCAAACAGCAGAAGGAGCTGACCCTGGACTTCTGGCGCAGCAACGTGGACAAGATGTTGGCCTTCAACGACCAACCTATTTTGCAGGGCGCTGGCTCTGTCAGCCGCGAGCGGATGGAGCAGCTTGCCCACGAGCGTTACGAAGCATTCGATCAGAGGCGCCGCGAGGCGGAGCGCATCCAGGCCGATGTGGATGACCTCAAGGAAATCGAGCAGCTCGAACAAACCCTTAAGAATACGGGCAAGAAGCCCTGAATGGATGCATAGCCATGACCCAAGCCGTTCCTTCCGTTTCAGTCTCCTATGCCCAGAACGGACGCTCCACCAAGGCCAACGAACTGGGCATGCGCCCCATGCAGGAGCGCGTTTTTGAGCGGCGTGGTGAGCAGTACCTGCTGATCAAGTCGCCGCCTGCTTCCGGTAAAAGCCGGGCCTTAATGTTCATTGCTCTGGACAAGCTGGCGAACCAGCACATCAAGCAGGCAATCATTGTGGTGCCGGAAAAGTCCATTGGTTCGAGCTTTCACGATGAACCACTTACCCGCCATGGTTTCTGGGCCGACTGGCATGTGGAGCCGCGCTGGAACCTGTGTGACGCCCCTGGCACCGACGATGGCGGCAAGGTCAATGCAGTGGGGGCGTTCCTGCAAAGCAGCGACCAAGTGCTGGTTTGTACCCACGCCACCTTCCGCTTCGCGGTGGAGAAATTTGGTGTAGCGGCCTTCGATGACAGACTGCTCGCCGTGGACGAGTTCCACCATGTTTCCGCCAACCCGGAGAACAGGCTGGGCACGTACCTGGGCCAACTGATCGCCCGCAACAAGATTCACATCGTAGCCATGACCGGCTCCTACTTCCGGGGCGATGCCGAGGCGGTGCTGTCACCCGCCGACGAAGCCCGTTTCGATACCGTGACCTACACCTACTACGAGCAGCTCAACGGTTACGAGCACCTGAAGAAGCTGGACATTGGTTACTACTTCTACTCAGGGCCTTACTCCGACGACATCCTCAAGGTGCTCGATCCGAACGAAAAGACCATCCTCCACATCCCCAACGTGAATTCCCGCGAGAGCACCAAGGACAAGATCCGCGAGGTGGAGCACATCATCGAAGAGCTGGGCGAGTGGCAAGGCACTGACCCGGTGACGGGCTTCCAACTGGTGAAGACCGCCAATGGGCGCGTATTGCGTATTGCCGACCTGGTGGATGATGACCCGGCCAAGCGCGATAAAGTCTCGGCTGCATTGAAAGATCCGGCCCAAAAGAACAACCGCGATCATGTCGATATCATCATCGCGCTGGGCATGGCCAAAGAGGGCTTCGACTGGATCTGGTGCGAGCACGCCCTCACCGTCGGCTACCGTTCCAGCCTGACCGAGATCGTGCAGATCATCGGGCGGGCGACACGCGATGCGCCCGGCAAAGCACGGGCACGCTTCACCAACCTGATCGCTGAGCCAGATGCCAGCGAGAAGGTGGTTACCGAGGCGGTGAACGATACGCTCAAGGCGATAGCCGCCAGCCTACTGATGGAGCAGGTTTTGGCGCCGCGTTTCGAGTTCAAGCCGAAGACTCCCACCTCTGGGCCGCAGGAAGGCTTTGACTACGGCGAGGCGGGCTATCAGGCCGACAAGTGCAACGTGGGTTTCAACCATGAAACCGGGCAGCTGCAGATCGAGATCAAAGGCCTGGCCGAACCCAAGAGCCTCGAAGCTAATCGTATTTGCCAGGAAGATCTGAACGAGGTGATTGCCAGCTTCGTTCAGGACAAAACCAACATCGAGCGCGGCCTGTTCGATGAGGAGCTGGTTCCCGAAGAGCTGACTCAGCTGCGTATGGGTAAGATCATCCGCGACAAGTACCCCGAACTGGATGCCGAGGATCAGGAAGCAGTTCGCCAGCACGCCATTGCGGCACTGAACTTGACTCAGCAAGCCAAGCAACTGGTGCTGGGTGATGACCTGCAAGGCACCGTCACTGGGGCAAATAGCGCCCCGAGCACTGCCCTGATTGATGGTGTGCGCAAGTTCGCGATGGATGTGCGTGAGCTGGATATCGACCTGATCGACCGTATCAACCCGTTCAGCGAGGCCTACGCCATCCTCGCAAAGACCATGAGCGAGGAAAGTCTCAAGCAGGTCGCTGCGGTGATCGGCGCCAAGCGCACTCGGCTGACGCCCGAAGAAGCCAAAGATCTCGCCGTGCGGGCGGTAAAATTCAAGAAGGATCATGGCCGGGTACCTTCCCTGACTGCTCAAGACCCCTGGGAGCGGAGCATGGCGGAAGGCGCTGCAGCCTTTATGCGTTTCAAGAAAGAGGGCCGTTATGGCTAACGAATTTGATCTGGATGAGCTGGAAGCGGAGCTTTCCGATTTCGCCACGTCAGACAAGAAGACAGGTCGCACTCCTCGCGAGGAGCGCATCATCGCCGGTTTCGAAGACATTCAACGCTTTGTTGAGGAGCACGGCCATGCGCCGCGCCAAGGCGACGATAAGGACATCTTTGAGCGCCTGTATGCCGTGCGCTTGGATCGTCTGCGCGAGCTGGAAGAATGCCGCACCCTGCTAATACCTCTCGACCATCAGGGCCTATTGAATGCGTTTGAGGTGCGGGAGCCACAAAGCGACTACACCATGACGGACGACGAGTTGTTGGCGGAACTGGCCGGCGGCGACGATGGTTCGGATATTCAGAATCTCCGTCACGTTCGCAGCAATGCCGAAAAGCGTGAGGCCGAGGAGATTGCACAGCGCGAGCGTTGCGAGGACTTTGAACGGTTCCAGCCTCTGTTTGAGCAAGTGCAGCGCGAGCTGCAGTCGGGCGTTCGAGTTACCCGCACCTTCATCCGGGATGCGAGCATCGAGGAAGGCCAGTTCTTCATTCTCGGTGGGCAGACGGTTTATGTCGCCGAGGTCGGTGAGACCATCAAGGCACCGAATGGTGAAAGCGATGCCCGGCTTAGGGTGATTTACTCCAACGGCACCGAGAGCAATCTACTGCGAAGATCCTTGCAGCGTGCACTCTACAAGGACGATGCCGGCCGTCGTATTACCGATGCGGATGCCGGCCCGTTGTTTGGCGAAACACTGGAGCCCGACGATATCGAGAGCGGCACCATTTACGTGCTGCGCAGCCACTCAACGCATCCCTTCGTGACCGAACATCGCGAGCTGATTCACAAGATCGGCGTCACCGGTGGCAAGGTGGCAACACGCATCGCCGGGGCTGACAAGGACGCCACCTACCTGCTGGCGGATGTTGAGGTCGTTGCCACCTACAAGCTGCACAACATCAATCGCACACGGATGGAAAACCTGTTCCACCGGCTGTTCTGCCCTGCCCAGCTTGAGCTGACGATCCCTGATCGCTTCGGTCATCCGGTCAAACCCAGGGAATGGTTTCTGGTGCCGCTGCACGTTATCAATGAGGCTGTCGAGCGTATTCGCGACGGTTCAATCGCCGGAGTTATTTACGATCCGAAGTCAGCAACGTTGCGAAGTGCCGGTTGAGCCGAGCATTTCCCCCGTGAACGCTCGGTCCCTGCAAGCATGCCGGAAGCAACGTTCTTGCTTCTCGGCTGGTCGTGGGGATCAGATTTGGTAGAGTCGCTCCTTTAACTGAAGGAGTGCTTCACATGGGATTTTATATCGACTGCTACCGTGGGGCTGAGATTGTGCATGCTGGGAAGACCAGCACGATCAGCCCCGGAGAGATTCCAGCAAGTCGTTGATGATACGACGCAGGTTTCAGCGCCTGTGCAAAAAGGTGCTGACGAAGTGCGTCGAGCTACGTTCGCTGCGACTACAGCCCAAGGGAAATTCACTTGGCACGTATTCTTCAGTACCGGTGACGCCGATGACTGCGTGGATGACGTTGCGCTTGTCAGTGCGCCGTCGGATGTAGTCGTCCAGGTTAACCCTGAGTTTAAGATCAGGGACGCGGATAGCTGAGTCCCTCTGGGATTTGCCTGATTAGCAAACGCGCTTCCGGCCTTATCAGCGAGATACAAAAAATAAAGTATGTCCCGCCCTCAGCCGAGCGGGACATCCGTTTCCACTGACGTCAGTCACTTGCTAGATGGTGCTGCCTGCAGTCGACAGAAGATCCAGCACGCCAGTACCACCGCTATCAGCAGTGGCGGAAAGCGCACCATCAGAGCCACTAGCAGTAATACTGCCAGGCAGCCTGCAAGGATGCCGGCAAACACGAATACTGCAACAAAGGTACGTAGCAGCAGCTTCATACCACCTCCTTACAGGTAGCCCCGTTCCGCCAATGACACACAGCCTTCGTGCCCCACCACGATGTGATCGAGTGTCCTGACGCCGACCAGGTTCAGCGCGTCCTGCAGTTTCGTGGTGAGTGTGCGATCCGCCAGGCTGGGCTCCGGATCGCCAGAGGGGTGGTTGTGCACCAGGATCATTGCGGCGGCGTTGTGCTCCAGTGCGATCTTCACGATCTCCCTGGGGTAGACACTGGCTGCGTCCAGGGTGCCGCGAAACACTTCCTCAAACGCAATCACTCGGTGTTGGCTATCGAGCATGAGCAGGGCGAACACCTCGTGCTCGTAGTTGGCCAGCAGTGCCTGCAGATGAGCGAACACGTCTGGTGGCGAAGTCAGGGCACGCCCCTTGCGCAGACGCAGGCTGGCCAATTGCTTGGCCATCAGCAGGATGTCGCTTTCGGTGACCGGCGACTCGACCTGGTAGATGCCGGTTGTGTCACTGGCTTTCAGCTTGTGCAGGCGCATGGTGGCCTCCTTGATCGGGATCTATGGGTGAGTTTCGGCGTGCAGCTTGTGCGTTGAGCTTTTCAGCCAGGCTGGGTTTGGTGCTGCGGGGCTGTGACTGAATAGGTGTTACTGCGCCGTCCTCGGCTGGATAGAACTCCTCGACGATGGCGCCGACGTCCTCCTCGCTGTCTTCGAAGGCACCGTTGCCGAAGCCGCGCTTTGCCGCTTCGTCCAGGGCGTTCTGATCGAAGCCTGCCGCTTGCCGTTGTTCGTCGACCTCCCCCGCAAGGCCCAGCGCCTCGGTCATGTCCATGCCGCTGCGTACAGTCAGATCAACGAAGAAGATCGGCGTGCCATGGCTCTGGCGTGTCGACTTGCCACGCAGGCGCAGCTCCAGTGGCAGGCAGGCCAGGCGGTTACCCGATATGGCCTGGAAGTAGTGCAACCGTGCAGCAAGGGTGCGGATGCTGTTGAAGCCGGTGGTTCGGAAAACAAAGCTGCCGAGTGGATCTTCGTCACCGATCACCACGTTCAGGCGGCCGTAGGGCTTGCAGGCTCCGCCCTTAGCCAGTGAGCAGGCGTCTGGTGATGGACAGGACAGCGACTGCATGCCGTCCTGGGTGACTCGCTTGCAGGTTTCGCCATTGCCGACGCAAACCGGGCGTCCGGACTGCCGATCGAACAGCGTGTAGTCAGCCCGGAAATTCAGCTCCGGCTCGTTGAACAGCAGCCGTACCGGAATGCTGCGCAGCTTGTCGTCCTTGCTCTGGCGCAGCTCATCGTTGAGCGGATGCACCAGCCAGCCGTCGCGGCTCTGGACCTGGGAGGTGATGGTGAACTGGTCATCCTTCTCAGGCAGGCGCTTACCGTTTTTCTCGATGACCTTGCCGATGGAAATCCGTCCGAGCACCGGTGGAGTGATAGCCAGACCTTTGAGCATGGTGATTCTCCTGGAATAAAAAGGGCCAGCCACGCAGCGCGAACTGCATGGACTGGCCAAGGGGAGAGCTATGTTGTGGAGGGAGGGTCAGCCGACCAGAAAGCGCCGTGACCCGGTTTTAAGCAGCGGGTATTCGGCTTGCAGGTGGGGTTTGTCTTTCAGCAACTGCGTGACATCGAGACCAATGCTGTCCTTGGCTTTGCGCCAAGTGACGTAGCCGCTGGCAAACTCCGCCCGGCTGGCCTCGCCCATGGCCTGCTGCAGCATCTGCTTGAGCTCGGCCTCGCGCTTCTCCTTGGCGGCAATCGATTGGCGGACAGCCTTGAGCTCAATGAAGGCAGCAGACAAGCCCGCCTGTTTGCTGAAATCGACGACCTGACCGCTGTCCTCCGGGTAGAGGCAGCGCAGGGCTGCTTCGGCGGATGCAGTGCCATCGGTCGGCGGTGGCGTGTCGGTTTCCACGTACTGCCAGAAACGCCGCTCCAGCTCTATCAGACGGCCGATCATCTGCTCGTCCCGCTCAATGCGGTGGATCTCCAGTATCTGGCCACCCAGCAGCACGGCCACATCCGCTGCCTGCTTGCCGGTGACGGCGAGCTGGTGCATGACCTGTAGCTGCACATACTCGGGCACGCCTTCTTTCCAGAGACGCACGCCATTAATGCCGGCGGTTTTGCATTCGAGGATCTGCACGTCTTCGGCGCCGATCACCTCCCGGTCGATGTTGGCCAGCATCCAAGGCAGCTCAGGATTTGGATGCTGCAGCACGGCATTGATGCGCCGCACCTTGTTCTGGGTGCGCTTGCTGTAATGCCAGGCCACGATGGGTTCCAACACGTTGCCCCAGTACATCGGGCTTTCCTCATCCCGAGGGTCGACCTTGGGCATGCTGGCATCACGACCGGTTTTCTCCAGCCACAGCTCCAGCTGCGATTTGTAGGGGTTGAGCCCGACAGCCGCGGCTGCATCGGAGCTGCCGATGCCTTGCTTGCGGATCTGCAGCCAGTCCTCGCGCGGCAGCTCCTTGGTGCTGACCAGGCGCAGTGCTGGGCGAGCTTTGCTGGTGCTGCGACTCAATGAAGTAGCTTTCATAGCGTTCACCTTGCAGAAATAGAAACGCCCGACCTGCAACGACGCGGGTCGGGCGTTATGGGGTGGAGTGGGTTAAAAGTTCAGGCGACCAGTTGAAGGGCTGTATCCAGGGCACGCAGTTTGATTTGTGCGCCTTGGCCAAACCATGCGGAGTCGAGCCGGTACTCCGTGCTGCGTGCCCGCCGTTCGTGATCGACGTACTCAGTCACGGCATTGAGCAAGCCCCAGGCTGTGCCCTTGGCTGACTCCAGCTGACTGCCCCGACCACGGCCTTCGTACAGTTCCTGAACCTTGCGCAAGGCACGCTCGTTCGGCAGCTGTTCAGGAAGCGGCCCGGTTGGGCTGACCTCACACATCACGTTCATGAAGAAGCCCATCGCCTCGTGCCACTGCACCTTGCGTTCAGCCAGGTGGCGCATGTGGTACATGAAGTCGTCCCATTGCGAGACGGCGATGCCCAGCTGCTTCTTCACCAGATCGCCATCAAAGCGGGTGCTGTGCGGCACCTTAATTGCGCGACTGGTGCCGTCCAGTGCGATCGTCAGAGTGTTGTTACACACCACGCGAATAGTGGTCGGTGTGGCCGTGGTCGCCAGGGTCCCGTCGCAGGACGTGGCCAGCAGCAAATAGCCATTCACCTGGTCGTTACCCTTGATGGCAGTGCCTTGCCCAGTACGGGCCAGCGCCCAGAACTTGCGCCCACCTTTGAGCACGCCGGCGGTTTCCAGCTCGTAGCCGGAGACTTCGGTCAGATCCCGGTAGAACTCCAACACCTCGCGCGGCTGAACGGTGTGGTAGCGCTGCGAGACCACCGACAGTGGTGCCTTGGTGTCCGAGCGGTAGAGCACCTTCTGTTCGGGGAATGAGTGGATCGCGCCCAGATGGCCGATAGCGTCCGACTTGAAGTGCACAGGGCTTTCCTGGATCTGCCAATCCATGCCGGCTTCGCGTTGCCAGACTTCGATCGGCTGTTTCTGGGGCAGGCTGTTGCCCAGGCCATGCCACGGAGTAGCGCCAATGTAGGCCATTTGTTCGATTTGATGAGCCATGACGAATTTCCTTTGGGTGCAGGCCGGCATAAAGCGCCGCGCAGAGCGCAGCACCGGCAATCAGTGATGGGTAAGGAAGAAGAGAGCGGTGGCCGGATCAGGCCGGCAGGTTGAAACGGTGACCGCAGAGCAGGCAAAGGTTGTGGGCCAGGACATGGCGGTCGAGCGACTCACCGAGCTGCGCACCGAGCGCACAACCGCCGACGCCGCCGGCCAGACCACCGAGAATGGCGCCGGATACCGAGCCGAGTGTGATACCGACAGGGCCGGCAATTATGCCGAGCGCTGCGCCGGCCTTGCTGCCTGCCAGGGCAGCGCTGACGCCACGTGCGAGGCCACCGACAGCGCCGATGGCTGCGCCGGCTTTCATGGCGTGATTGAAAGAAGCGACTTTGGGGGAGTGACAGCGAGGGCACTGCAATGACATGGGGAGATCCTCCTTTGTGGCTATGTCACTGCAGTTATGTGTGGTTGAAATTGTTTCGAATCGAATTGCCGCTTTTCAGCGGCAGAACCAATGGCACAACGTACCACTGCCTGCCATAAGCGGATATCTAGGGGTTGTGAAGCCAAGTCCCAGCCTGCCTCAAGACTGAGAGCAACTGCCCGCGTAGAGTCGCTCAAACGCCATCGTGCAGAGATAACTCTGCCGCGGTACCTTCGGTAATGTCGGTTAGTATATGGCCACCACCAGTGGTGCCCTATGCGCCGAATCGTTTGAAGGGATTCTCAATGATAAGAAGGTTCCGGCTTGAGCAAAAAGGCCGCTACGAAAAGCTGGTGATTGCTCAGCGTTTGTCGGACATGGTGGATAAATTCCTAGATGGGCGTCCCGCCCCATTAGGCATTGGCGCAGAGCAAGGAGGTATTGCTGAATGGGACGATGTGGTCATTTACCACAGTGATGACCACTGGGAGCACCTGCAAATCAAGCGGCAAACCAGCGAATTCAGCGACAAGCATCTCGACAAAGCGGACTACCTAGCCTCTTACAAACCTCGCAAGAAGACGCAAGAGACCGAGACCACAAGCGCCAGCAAAACAGCCGATACGGCAACCGCCGAAGAAGAACCAGAGGCTCCATCAGACAAGAAATTTGACTCTGAGCTGGAGAAGGTCTTGAAGAGCCTGGCGACTTGGCAATCGCCCGCGGTGGGGGTGAAACCGTCCAAACGCACGTTTTCGTTGATCCTCCCCGGGCCTGAGGTTGTGATCAAGGGCAAGGAAAAGGATCAGGAGGTTATCAGGATCACCCACCTGCGTGAGATATGGGATCTCTGTCGCAAGGATGGCGTGAATCTTACTGAGCTCGCAAAGCGCGACGATAAGCCCACTCAAAGTGTATATACGTGGCTCACAACGTGGTGTGGGTTCAAAGACTGGGCCCATATCGTCGAAAAGATGCAGATGTTGGAGATTTACTGCGTCGGTGATGAAGGTGTCTTGGAGGCAAGAGCGCTTGAGTCGCTCGACAGACATTTCAGCGACAAAGCCATCACGTTGAGTGTGTTGCTGAACTATATCGGGGACAGCACGACTGATACTAATGCGGTGACTTGCCATACCACGGCCAAGCACCTTCAGAGTCTGCTTAGACCAAGCGTTCAGACTTGGACGCAGTACTTGGTCAATCCAATACCTGGGCAGGGTTGGACCGTCGCCGGCACGCATGACCTCGTAAGTACAACGACCATTCTTGCGCGTAGTCCCGCTGAGCAAATCGTTAGCCATCACTGGGCGGAGAGCATACCTAACCGGCGGCTTCGACTGCATGCTGAATATGCCCGCCCTACCAGGGTGCTCACCCTGCCCTCCGCAATTCTTCGGCTGGCGTTACATCTGAAGAAAGGCAGCGAATCCATGCTTCTTGGGGAGCCCGCCTGGCGCCAGGGCGCGCACAGTGAGTTAGGGAGTACGCTTGGTGATACTGATCGCGACCTTGATGAGCTCCCATGGTTTGAGAATGCTGAGGCGCTTTCGTGTGCAATGGGGCGGGATGTTTCCTCGCCTGGCGACGCCAAGGATGAGTCAGATGCGCTTCATCGCGCGATGAATGATTTTGTTTGGCAACAGCTTCAAGTCTGCGTAGCTAATAAGCTTAACGGCATCAACGACCACGATTTGTTGGTTGCCATGGCAGAAAAGTGGCAGGTCTGGCGAGCCGCGTTAGACAAAGATCCAGATGCCCGCCTGCTTCTTTTCGAGCAGATGATGTATCCCCAAACCGAAGGTATCAATGGCAAGCACGCTCTGCGCATTGGGCCTCGCACGGTAAAGCTGCTGGAAGACGCAGTCATCATGCTGCTACTTGCGTGTGTGGGGCTTGGCAGTGCCGATTGGCGTTCGATTGAGCCGATTGGTGATGTACTGAGCATCGCCCTGCGACACTGGTCTGGCGAACCCGCAGACACTGACGGGCCTCGTCTACTAAGTGAAAGCAACCTCCGCGAGTTTTTGGGCCAATCTCCTCCTCCTGTAGTCATCCTGTCGGGCGTAGAGGAGTCTGCGACGGGGTTGCTTCAGGCAGGTATGGCTGAGGATTTGGAAGCCGGTCATAGCATGGCAGCCGAGCGACAGCCACGCCTGCTTATCACCCGATGGCAAGTCTATAAGCAGCTAAGAGCAGGCACGCTGGTCAAGCTGCAAGAACATTTTCAAAGGCACTGGAAAGCCTGGCTTCAGGCACGCGAAGCGGCAATCGAAGCTTGTGGGAAAGGACACTGATCATGATGACATTGCAACAATTGGCCTCGGCGATACGCCAACGTGCCGAAGGTCGGTATGAGGTACAGCTGGCGGATGAGATGGACCTCCCAGAGGTTGATCACGACTCGCTCATCCTGCGTCTCAAACGCGCCCGCATAGAGAAGGCTGGCTGGCGAACTATTTTGCTGATCGAGCTTCCATCGCACTCGGCACAAGTGGCTCACCAGTGGGCCGCCGGTGTCCGAGACGTTTTACCGGAACCGGAAACGTCCGATCTGTTCATGTTCATGATTCTGCGAGAGGCCAGTCATGATGAGGCCATTCGCATTGAAACGGATGATCGATTCTGTCGGAAAGTCGTAGCCAGGCAGCAGGAAACGCCGATGGACTTTCTCGACCGCACATTCCTGGCGGCACTTGAACCACCAGGCAATGTTGAAGCTCTTAGCGACCCGCTGGTTGCAGCATTACAAGCGCTCTCCTCCGCACAATCGTGGACAAAAGACCATGTTGACGTCTGGAAGATAGAGCTGCTGTCGACCGCGAGTGGAACTGATGTTGCTCGATCGCTGCGCGCGTCGATGACTAGCAGCGAGGATCAGCAATGAGTAAGTTGAATTCCATCACGTTGACGAATCTGCGCAAATTCGGGCCTGGTGTCGAGATCGAGCTGAGTCCTAGTGCAACCATCGTGATCGCGCCCAATGGCACGGGCAAAACCACATTGTTTGAGGCCATCGAATTCGGTCTTACCGGGAGAATTGCGCGCCTTCAAGACGACATCAACCATGTGATTCGGGATGATGAGGCATTCGCTCAGGTCAGTTTGAATTTCGCTGACTTTATTGCGACGTCGAAAGTCGCCGCGGATGGCAAGGTTAGCCAAGAAGGTGATCTAACCGCTCTTTTCCCCGGGATCCCTGAGAGCGACCTTCCATTTCTGCTGCGGCTAACGCATCTCCTAGATCAAAGGGAAAATGAATGGATCGTCAAGGCTGACGATAAGATAGCTGGCTCCCAGTTGGCAAAACTTCCGATCGGACGTGAGGGTTCCCGGGCCGGCGCAACACTTCCCTCGGTGCGACGCTCGTTGACCGAGCAGAGAAGCCGTGAACAGCAAGTGCTGATTGATCTTGAGAAAGAGCTTCAAAAGTGGAACCGACTCATCCAGGAGCGTGATATCGCTGCAGCCGGCGCGATTGGTGCCTTGCGCCCGCAGGATCACCTTGCCAAGGCAATTTCGGAGGCAGCTGTCCAGACGCAGAGTCTTGATCAGATCCCGCCCGGACTTCTCTCGGAGCCTGTGAGTCAGGACACCCTGGCGCTCGCCCAATCCGCCCTATTGGATATCTTACGTATCAAAGTGGAGCGTGTGCAGGCGCTTATCGTAGGCTTGGCCGAGGCGGACGGCTTGGTCGAAAGCTTCAGTGCCATGCGGTCTCGGCTTGATGCGCTCAACACTCAACTGGCCACTGCGTATGAGACTCTCGAAAGTCACTCGAAGAGCCGAACAGAAAACGCGACACTCCTCAAGGAGCATCAGGGGAACATCCAGTTCGCTCAACAGGAGCGTGTCAGCGTTAGGCAAGCATTGGAGCGACTGGTCAATGAAGCTGGTGCAAAGCAGCAGGTCGATCATCGTAACCAGGCATTGATCGAGGCTGCGACCGCCGTTAGGAACGCCGAAGAACAATGTGCCGCGTTGCGGGGAAAGCATGAGCGCAACTTGCAGATCCGGAATCAGCACGCTCAGCTCGACAATCAGGTTCAATTGCTCGATCAGACCGAGAAACAATTGCGCGAAGGTCAGCGGTTGGTCATCGAGTGGGAAGCTGTTGAAGAGCGCTTGAAGGGGAACCGTAAAGAGTCAGATCTTCTGGAAGAGGTTCTCACACATTTGGAGGCCGAGCTGGCTGGAAAACATGCTGATCAGGATGCGTGCAAAGCCGCCGAAGACGCTGCCCGAGCGCACTATCAGGCATTAAGTGCTTCCGCAGATGCGATTCGCCAGGCGGTAGCCTCCATTGCCGAACACCTGCCGACAGAGCAAGAAAGCTGTCCGCTGTGTTTGTATCCTCATGGCGCTACTGAGCTGCAGGAGCGCGTAGCCCGGGCTTTGCAGGCGATAAACCCCAGCTTGACTTCAGCTGATCAGCAATTGAAAGCAGCTGTAGAGGCCTTGACTGCGAGCGATGTCGAGGTGGTTTCCACACTCGAAGCCGTGAGGGGCTGTCAGGCGAATCTTGCTGCGTTGGACGATATCCGTCGAGTCTTGGAACAGCAGATCGTTCAGTTTCGCATCGACCCAATCTTGGCTAGCGACTCAGTGCAATTGGCTAAAGAGTTGCTCAGGGTACAGCTGGATGGGGTCTCAGCAAGTCGCAAAAACGTGACAGATCGGCGCTCCGGTCTGGATCCATTGGTCGCTCAGGAGGTCTTCGAACAGGTCCAGCACGCCTTCGATATCGCTGTTTCCATGCTGGACCAGGCGCGCGTTCAGCACAGCGAGGCGCTCACTCGACTTGATCAGGCGGTCGCCACGTTATCTGCGCTTACGACGGACGCACCCGTTGTGCGAACTCTCGAAGAGCTGACCGAACAAAAAAATCGGCTCGACGAACGTATTAGTGAGCTTAATGGGCAAGTGGATACTGTCCAATCGGCGATGGATGCACAACAACGGCAGCTGCAAGAGCTGAGCAGCGCTGTGAAAACCACAGAAGAGGCGATCAGGCATACCCAATCTCAGCTCGCTTCGCTCCGCGCTAGCTGGCAAGGACTCGGGCTGGAGGGTGATCCTCTCGCAGAAGCCGCTCAGGCACGCGCCAGCATACTGCGTTCGACGTTGGCTGATCTGGAGCGCAACCTGGGGATATTAGAGAGTCTAGGGGTTGAGATTTCGGCTTGGGCCAAACTGAATGAGTCACAGCTAGCGCAGCGGCTTATCGATGCCCAGCGCCTAGATCGTACAGAAGAGAGTTTCTTCGCTCACCTCAACGAGCGAATCGCGACTGCCACCGGACAACTGACCGATTTAACCAAACTCTCGGAAGCCATGGACGCCCTGGATGCCTTCCTGAAGAAGGAAATCGGAAACGTTCAGAAGCACGTCAGCAAGGTTGTTCCGCGCTGGCAGGCTCTGCTCAAGCGGGTCGTGCGCGAAACCAGGTTCCATGAAGCAAGCCTCAACTTTTTCACCCATTACAACAAAGAAAAGGCTGAAGTCCTTGTGCCACTGGGCAATAAGTCGGCTCCGGTACCTGACGTCGCAAGCGAGGCTCAGTTGACTGACCTTCAGCTGACCTTCCTGCTTTCAATGGCCATGAGTCACCAATGGTCGCCTTGGAAGGCGCTGCTACTCGACGACCCGACCCAGCATCATGATCTGGTGCACGCGTCTGCGGTCTTCGATTTGCTGCGCGACTACATCGTTGACCACGGTTTCCAGGTCGTTATCGCTACCCATGACGCTCTGCAAGCGCGTTACTTTTTGCGCAAGCTTCAAAACGACGGGATAGACGCGAAGATCTGGACACTCGTGCCGACGGAGAATGGGGTTACGGCTGAGGAAGGGCATTGGAAGCAGCGCATAGGGTGATGTCATCGCCAACTGAGCAAGCGCCAAGCTGACGGCATGGGGCTGGTTGAAGGTTTCTGGCCGTTAGTTGCCCGTTGATCAGCGTATCGAAACGACTTTTCTGTCCCGATTTTCCTTGATGGCTGACACTGACAGGTTGCCAGTAGCTGCCCCCTGAATGTGCTCACTCCACCAAGTCATCATCGGGCGTCTGCGTTCTATGTAATCCGCCCGGTTGTAGGCGCTGCGAACTTCGTCCTTGTCGACGTGGGCAAGCGCAACCTCGATCAACTCAGGCTCCCAGCCATGCTCGTTGAGGATGGTGCTGGCCATTGAACGCATGCCGTGGCTGACCAGGCGCCCTTCGAAACCCATGCGCTTCAGCGCCATGTTGGCGGTCTGGCTGTTGCAGTGGGTGCGTGGGTTCCGGTCTGCAGGGAACACGTACTCCCTGTGCCCACTGTAGGGCTTGATCGCATCCAGAAGCGCGAGAGCTTGCTCCGTGAGCGGGACGATATGGGTACGGCGTTTTTTCATGCGTTCCGCAGGAATCGTCCAGACCTTCTTCTCGATGTCGATGTCCGCCCAGCGGGTTGTCGCCGCCTCGGCTGGCCGGGTCATGGTGTGAAGTTGCCACTCGATCAGACAGCGGGTCGTTCTTTTAATGCTGGCATTTGCGATTGCCACCATGAGCTCTTTCAGCTCATTAGGGGGCAGTGCCGCCATGTTCTTCTTTTTCGGTTTCTTGAAGACAGAGCGTATGCCGCTGAGCGGGTTCGCGTGAATCAGCCCCGAGTTGACCCCGTAGGTCATGATCTCGTTAAGCCGTTGCGTCAGCCGTTTAACGGTCTCAAGACTGCCTTTGGTTTCGAGCGGCCGAAGCAGGTTGATGACCTGTGGAGCATTGATGGCTGAGATTGGGGTACTGCCCAAATCCGGGAAAACGTGCAGCGTCAGTGAGCGCCAGATGTCCTCGGCGTAGGCCTGTGTCACGGAGTCTTTTTTCAGGTCATACCAAGCAGTCGCGATGTTCTGAAAAGTGTGTTCGGTCGCGGCTTTTTTTGCCTGCCGATCAGAGTTGCGCTGTTCCTTCGGATCGATCCCTTGAGCGACAAGCTCCCTAGCCTCAACAGTTCGCTTGCGAGCCTGAGCCAGACTCACCTCTGGGAACGTGCCTAGACCCATGTTGATCCGTTTCTTCGTGACGGGATGGATATAGTTAAAGTTCCAGAGCTTAGAGCCATTGCTTCTCACTCGCATCTGTAGTCCATTCCCATCAGTCAGCGTGTAGTCCTTTTCCTCTGGCTTGGCTGCTTTGACTTTGAGGTCTGAGAGGCGGGTGGCTTGGGCGCACATAGGGTATTCCAGGAACGGTTTCGGTATTCCAAAAATTACCAGTGGATGGCTTGGAATACCACTTGGAATACCGGATTTCGTGGATCCTGCTGGACGCTATCGGATCGTGATGATGCTGGAAGCCCCGTATTTACTGGGTTTCAGGCACAAAAAAAGACGTCCGAGGACGTCTTTAGATGTGTTGTTGGTGGAGCCGGGGGGATTTGAACCCCCGTCCGCCAGCTCTCCGCTATCGGTTC